>OGXH01000767.1_pt1 | contig 23476 bp, 9 predicted proteins | sample 1576241 | NCBI WGS metagenome assembly OGXH01 (sample SAMEA3541529, study PRJEB24748) | human gut metagenome | biome: human gut; feature: human-associated habitat; material: faeces | place: China | collected 2012
TGTATGCATCCTGTATTCAAGCGTCCTTCTTCTTCCAGCCATTTCAACTTGCCGGACAACGCCTCCTCTTTCTTCTTCGAAACGGACAAGCGGACTTGTAATTCTTCCTTTTCAGCCGAAAGTTGCTGTAATTGCTCATCTGTCAGCAACTCAATGCCTTTGATACGTTCCTGCAATAATTTATATTCGCTTTCCGCCCGCTTGGTGCGCTCATAGATGGAAGCAGAGATACGCGAGTAAATTTCCGTTCCGGTCAGTTTTTCCAAGATTTCGGCTTTATCAGGCTGACGAGCCTTCAGGAAGGTAGCAAAATCTCCTTGAGCCAGCAACACAGAGCGGTTGAACTGTTCGAAAGAGAGTCCGATCAGTTCACTGATGCGGGATAATAATTCGGTCTTCGTCCCTTGCTGTTCCACTCCGGAGGTAAGGTTGGTCAACGTCATTTCCACTTTTTGCAAGGAACCGCTAACCTTCCCACGCGAACGTCGCACCGTCCAGCGTGAACGGAACACCTCTCCTGTCAAAGCGACGAAATCCACTTCCGAGTACCCCTCGGCAGTACCCCGGCGAAGGATGGAACGGCTATCGTTCTGTGCAATTCCTCTGTCGGCAACATCCATGACAGAGACGTTATTCTCTTTCGCCTTGTTCATACGTGGCGTACAGTCAAACAAAGCCAGACACAAAGCATCCAGCAAGGTTGATTTTCCGGCTCCGGTACTGCCTGTAATGGCGAATATACCTGCCGAACACAAAGGTTCGACGGTAAAGTCTATCATAAATTCACCTTCCAATGAAGCCAGATTCTTTCCTCTTATCGCTACTATTTTCATACTCCTGCTTCCTTGATTACACTTTCCAGCAATTGTTTCATGGTATCGGGCATCTCCGTCCCTCCATATTTCCGTTTAAAGACATCCAGTGCCATATCCAGCGGACGGATGGTTTGCAACTCCTCGTAGGAAGTGGCGACAATGCCGCTTGCCTTTTTTTGTGGAAGCATAGCGGCGATGCGTGCCAGGCGGACTGCTTTTCCTTTCAACGCTTCCTCTATCTTATACTTATAAGAAGGTTCCGGCTCGGTCATCAAAATCTTTATTTCCAGATAGGGCGACCGCAACGTGACATCCCCATCGGGCAAATCGCCGATGGCTTGCAGCACTTCTTCCAGCGGACGGGCCTGACGGGGAATACTCATCACGCTGGCTAGCGGTTCAAATGCCAATCTCTCTATGCCGGTACCCTCAGCCCCTATCGTTATCATGACCACTCCCGAAGCATTGTTCCTCTCAGCAAAAGACATGGGCATGGGAGTTCCGGAATAACGCACATTCTCCCGATGGGATACACGTTGAGAGCGATGCAGATGCCCCAATGCAGTATAGGCGATAGCCTCATCAAAAGCATCGGGGGATACACATTCCAAGCCTCCGATAACGGTACGTTCCGAACGGTCGTCCTCCGAGATTTCCGAGCCGGTGGCTTGCAGATGTCCCATGGCGATAACGGGAAGTCCTTTCTCCTTCACTTCATTGAAAAGCTGCTCATAAAGCAGTTGGACTCCTTTTGAGTAATTTTCAGCCGAAGGATAATCCCCCTGACGCAGATAGGGAACGGCAAGGCAATAGGCGGTCACTTCCCCTTCTGTGTAAAGGGGGACAATCAGGTGTTGCAAGTCTATATCACCTTCCGCATTGCGGCGCACGACACCGCGAACGGTGACATTCATATTCTCCAACAGGGGATTGGGAGCCTCCAGACGGGCTGCCGAGTCATGATTTCCGGCAATGATGATAATTTGCACAGAAGGGTTCTCGGACGTAACTTCTCTTAGAAAACGATAATACATTCGTTGTGATTCCGCCGAAGGGTTCGGGCTGTCGAATACATCACCTGCTATCAACAATACATCTATTTCATGCTGTCTTATCTGCTGTTTCAGCCATTCTAGAAAATGGAGATGCTCTTCCCGCCGGTCGTATTCATAAAAAGTCTGGCCCAGATGCCAGTCTGCTGTATGGAGAATTTTCATTAGCTGTTCGGTTTGTTTCCTGCAAAAATAGGAAAACTAAATGAAAAAAGGTATTTCTTTTAGGTACAACCTCTAAATGAAAACTATTTTTCATGCAGAAAACAAGCAGACATGCCACCTTTTCGCTATCTTTGCCATACGAGATAAATAATAAGAAGAAAGGAGAACGTCATGAGTACAATCACATTGGAATCAATACAAAACGAACTGATTCGGGAAATCCTGGACATCAAGAATGTAAAGGTGTTGGAGTCTGTTAGGAAGACTCTTGTTCATGCTAAAAAGGAAATGGAATCTGTTTCTACCATGGTGGCAGAGGATGAAGAACCCTACATGACCAAAAGTGAAATAATGGACGGGCTGTCCGAGGCTTGCAAAGACATCAAACTGATGCGTGAAGGAAAGCTGAAAGGCCGTCCCATAGAAGAATTGCTCAATGAACTATAAAATCAAAGTTTATCGCCACTTCGAAAAAGAAGTTAAGAAACTTTCCAAGCGATATAAATCATTGAAGCAAGACTTGACAATTTTAGCCGCAGAACTCATGCAGAACCCTGACATGGGTACTGATTTAGGCAATGGCCTACACAAAGTACGCATGAGTATAGCATCAAAAGGAAAAGGGAAAAGAGGCGGAGCAAGAGTGATCACTCTCATCGCCACTCTATCCAAAGAAGAAAAAGAGATTGGCTTACATTTCATTTATGATAAATCAGAGCGTGAGAATATCACTGATAAAGAGTTACAAGCGGTCTTGAAAGACAACGGAATTATCTGAAAAGACGAACTGGTCATGCCAACTGAGGCATGACCGGTTCGTATATCTATCATCATTCAGCCACCAGCCGCACCTCATAAATATGCGGAGTCACTTTCTCATTTCCTTTACCGATCTTTATCTCCAGTTGCTCATTGGATTGCATAGATGCAGGTACATCAAATATCCCAACCGATACATCCGAAGCCGGTTTACCAGCCAATCGTCCTACTTCCTGCCCGTTTATCCATACTTTTGCATCCTTACGAATCTCGGGACGGAACCGGATACGCACTTTATTGACCTGCTTTCCGTTCGTCTTCATACGATAACTGAACCAACCGGCCGCCTCACGCCAGTGAACCCCTTCATCATCCCCCGTACGGGAATTCTCCATCCGGATGAAATGGTCGCTTTCCGGTTGTTGTTCCCCACAAATCACTTTATCGGCGGTCATACCATCCAATGCGGCACGCTCCTTTTCCTCTTTTGCCAACTGTTCCTGCCTTGCCTGCAACTCCTGTACGGACAGCACAGGCCAATAGACCATATACCGGCACTCATATAAACGGAAAAACGGTTCCACAGTCATACCCTCATAGCGTTCGGGATAAACTCCGGACAATGTAAATGTCAACGGCTTACCTTCCACTTTTTTCAGATGAGAAAGAAGATTGTTCTTATCCCCCACAATGACAGGCATCGTTTGTAAAGGCAGACGCGGTCCGGCAGCAATGTGTCCGCCACGACTGTCATCGGCAAACATGCCATCCTGATTTTGCTTGCCCAACCGGGCGGCCAGCACAATCGGTCCGTATAAGATGGAATAGTTGGCAGAACCATCCGGCAGTGCAATGGCACGCAAATGCATCGGCAGTTCCAGCCTTACTTTGTCACCTTTTGACCAAGTACGGTTCAGGCTAACATATCCCTCTTTGACCGTTACGTTCTGCCGTTTACCATTAACAGACAAGCGTAATGCTTCCGGCTTCGTCCATTCGGGAATACGGAAAAGAAGGGTAAATTCTTTCTTTCCCTTTTCCGGAGAAATAACAAGAGTACTCCCCTCCTCATCGGGAAAAGCCGTCTGTTGCTCAATTTGGGTATCTCCCCAGCGCAAGGTAGACGGAATGAAAAGATTGACATACAGATTATTATCCTTGTGTCCATAAATCATTTCACCATAACGGGCATGATTTTCCATCCCCGATCCCACACAACACCAGAAACTGGTCTGAGGCTGCGAATAGACCCTGTAATGACCGGCACGCATCGGGGTAAAATAAACAAATCCGCCTTGCACAGGATCTTGCGTGGAAAGGATATGGTTATAAAGCGCCCGTTCGTAATAATCCATAAAATGAACGTCCGCACTCGTTTCATACAGCATTTTTGTAAGGCGGAGCATATTGTAGGTGTTACAAGTCTCAGGCCCCTGCTCGCTGGTGAGCATACTGCTGAAATCATCAGCCGGATGAAAATGCTCACGCACACTGTTACCTCCGATGGTGATGCTTCGATGGTTTACCACTGTTTCCCAGAAATAGCGGGCGGCCTCGCTCCAGTCCCGGTTGCCTTCCAAATCGGCAATACGTTTGAAACCTATCACTTTCGGTATTTGGGTATTGGCGTGCATACCAGTCAGTTTATCCTCCTGTCTCAACAAAGGCTGCAACACGGTGTGATGAGAAAATTGGTGAGCCAGTTTCAAGTAGCGTTTGTCGCCGGTGATAGCGGCCACATCGGCAAATGTTTCGTTCAGCCCTCCATGTTCGCTGCGCAGCATATCCTGTATCTGTTCATCGCTCAACTTGGATACCAGACGAATCATCCAGTCCGTGAGTTTCACCAACATTTCCTTTGCCTCCCGGCTATCGGTCTGAAGAGTTGCATCACGAAGGCCGGCATATATTTTATGAATATTGTAAAGAGGAACCCAGCGGTCGTTCAATCCGAAACCGGACGCGCGAATGTTTCCTTCCTCTATTTCTTTCCACATTTTGCGCCCGTTTGGAACTCCACACAGATAACCGTCACCGGCGGCATCCTGGCAGCGTTTCAGTTCACTTATCATATAATCCAGACGCGCCTTGATCTCCTTATTTCCCGTAGCGGCATACATATAGGAAAGAGCCGATAAATAATGTCCGCCAATATGACCGTCCAGCCCTGTATTTTCCCAATTGGTATAATTTTCGGCTTTAGGGGAAAGACCAGCTTCCTTCAAATAAGGAGCTAACAGACGGTCGGGGTCTATTCCCAGCAGATAACGGATATCCATATCCTCTGCGTGTTTGAAAGGGCTGGCGGTGAGCCGCACATCCCTGACTGGAAAACTTTCTACTTTTGCGGGTAGCTGAGCATGCAAAGCTACAGAAGCTATAGCAAAAACGGAAGTGGATAAAATGGTTTTAAGTAAATTCATAATGTATTTTATCGTTTCTTTATTTATTCTGCTGGATATTCAATATGAACATTCTAAAGTTTCACCTCAATTGCTGTACCGGTATAATTCACCATCTTTCCTCCCTTCAATGGTTTATCGCCTTCTCCTGATCTATGATTTACGAGAACTACTTTGAACTTCCTCTTTTCCAACATTCCGGGATATCTTCCTTCACGGTCGCTGATGTGCAAAGTACGGTTACTATCATCCCAACGGAAAGTGATAGTAGAATAAACTCCCTTTTCATAATTGTAATTATCGTTTTCATCCTCATAAAGAATAAAAGTTGCATTAGCACCCGGATAAACACGAATCTCCAGGTCATCCCAACTTTTTTCTGTGGCATACTGCACCGCAGGCCCCCAAGGAATTATAGAACCGGCACGGATATAAACAGGCATGATATCAATAGGTACTTCACGCTGTATGGTTTGGCCACCAGCCAACTTTGCCCCAGTCCAGAAATCAAACCAGTTACTTCCCTCAGGCAAATATACATCCGTTTTCTCTATTTTCCGCATATTTTTCTGATAACCATTCTGTTTTTTATCCTGCCATGTATAGAGAGAATCAGTTACCGGACGTACTAAAAAACTACGTCCGAACATATACTCCGTATCCATATCAAGTACTTTCTTGTCTTTCGGAAAATCCATCACCAAAGGACGAATAATGCTGCCTGCCTTATTTGTTACTTCCCAAGTAGTACTATATAAATAAGGTAATAAGCGATAACGCAAATGGGTATATTTCTCCAATGCATCATAAGCCCAATCACCTTTATCGCCGAACTGATAGATCTCTACAGCAACAGGACTGGAATTATGAGAACGCATGATAGGTTGGAAAGCTCCCCACTGATACCAACGGACGTGTAACTCATGATAAGCAATATTATTAACATCATTATTATATTTCCAAGCAAAAAATCCTCCCAAGTCAGTGTTCCAGTAAGGAATACCACACAAAGAATAATTCAGGCCAGCTGCCAGTTGCTTGCGCATCACTTCCCAAGTAGAAACGACATCTCCACTCCATGAATGTGAAGCATAACGCTGCTGTCCCAAGAATGAAGAACGGGTAAGTAAGAATACCCGCTTGTCGGAAGTGGTAGCACGCTGGTGCTCATAAACACCTTTATTGGACATCAAAGGAAAAGCATTGTGAACTCTTCGGAAAGAACCTAAATAAGTTTTTGTATCAAAATCTTTATCTTGAATCTCCAGATGATCGGGTTCGGTAGAATCCAACCACCAGCCGTCCATACCTAGATCAAAGATATTCTTTTTCATTTCATTCCAATAAATACTTCTTGCTACAGGATTGAACGGATCGTAAGGTTTCACTCCGGCTTTAGGCGGCCAAGTCTCAAAATGAAGCAAAGCATTCAGACTGTCCATCTTATGATACATCTCTGTCCACGGACCAAAAGAGGCCCATACAGAAATCATGATATGCGCATTCCGCTTGTGTATATAGTCAATCATTTCTTGAGGGCTTTTTATCCTTGGAGTACCATAACGTGCATCCGGATTCTCACCATTCGGAAGATATTTCATGTATTCTTTGTCGCCCATCTTATTAATATAGCGAGGATTCTGGAACTTCATGGAGTTCCAGTTAGAATCACATCCCCAATACTGCCAATCCTGAATGATTCCATCCAAAGGAACTTTCCGATCACGGTATTCATCAACCACTTCGCACAGTTCATCCGGACTCTTATAACGCTCGCGGCACTGCCAGAATCCAAGTGTCCACAGCGGATAAAGAGGAGCCTGCCCGGTCAAATCACGGACTCCGGCTATCACGCCGTCCGCATTGCTACCATAAATGAAATAATAGTCGGCACAATCGCCCACTTCAGAATCGAATGACATTTCTTGCGGATTATCCGTAAACATAGTTGGGGAATAATTGTCCCAATAAAGTCCGTAACCTTTCACTGAATGAATAAAAGGAATACAGATACTCATATTCTTGTTACGAAGAAAAAGTTTTTGATTGCGCTGATTCACTTTTCCAGTCTGTTGTTGCCCCAATCCATAAATCACTTCATCCTTATCTAATAAAAAAGCCTGCCGGACATTGTAAGAAAAAGTACCCGCATCATCAAACGGGGTGAACTGTGTTCCATAATCCTTGTCTTTTAACAACACCCTTCCGGTTGCATCATAAAAATTGATTCCACCTGTAGATGAATTGACCTCCACCTGTAATGCATCCGACTTTAAACGAATATACTCTTTATTCATTGCAAACTCCACAAAGGTCTCCTCAGGCTCTTTCATTACTACAAGGCTCTTCTTGTCATACGAACTTCCCTCCGGTGTCTTATATACCCGGACAATGGATGGAGAATAAAATGCCACTTCAACATCCATACCTTGTACAGTAGTCTTAACTCCTTGCGGCATTTTCTGATAGTTCTGTGCCTGGGAAAATAATCCCAGACAGAGGAGCAACAAACTTATTGAAATCTTTTTACTCATAATTCTTTCTAATTTAATGTAGAAAAGAAAAAACAACCTTTTCATCCTTAAAAAAACATCCAATAAATACTATTTAGAATATCCCGGATTCTGTTTCAGATTACTATTGGTCAACAATACTTTATTTGGAATAGGATACAGATTTTTGGTTTCATCACTCTTATCATGAGAGAACCAAGCTTTTGTAGTGAAGATGCCAAAACGAATCATGTCCTGACGGCGGCGTCCTTCCTGACAAAACTCCCAACCAAGCTCATCAAGGAAACGACCATATTTAATATCCGTTCCTCCATCATGTTCTGTCTTATAACTATCTCTCCGACCATAATCATATACACTTCCTCCCATCAGTTCCGCGTCTGTAACTTGCGCTTTTTCAGGTTCATTCTTGAAGGCGCGTTCACGTACCTGAGTCACCAAAGCACCTGCTCCCGATTTGCCCAAACGCATCAATGACTCCGCTTTCATCATCAATACATCCGCATATCGTAACAACGGCCAGTCATTGCTCAAACGGTTGGTTATACCGGTGGCATATTCAAATTTACCCCAACGGAACCCATCATCCACATCCGACTGATCAATAGAGGGGACATCTACCGTATAAATCAATGGTTTCCCATCAATACTACGCTTCAAGATTTCACCGGAATAGGTATATTGCTGACCTTGAATATAGTTATCCTCTAAACGTGCATCATCCTCATCAAAAGAATTAATAAACTGAGGCACTGCGCACACGCCTCCCCAAGGACGTGCAGTCAATTGGTAAGTATCTTGATTCTCAGGTGCTAAAGTGTACATATGAAAATCAAAATCATTCCATCCTGTCACATAAATTTCATCAAACGGCAATGCAAAGATAATTTCTTTAGAATTCTCATTATGCGTTACAAAAACATCCTTCTGATTATTCTCCAATGCATATTCTCCGGACTTCTCGGCATAATTAATCACGATATCACACTCGTCAATACATTTCTGCCATTGAGCAGTACCCGACCAAACTTCAGCATTCAAATACATTTTGGCCAGCAATGTATGAGCCGCCCACTTATTGAAACGTCCATAATAATAACCTCTCGGCGTTTCGGACAACAAATCCATATTCTCCGTTATTTCTTTCACAATAAAGTCAAAGACCTCTTTACGAGTAGACTGTTGCGGCAAAGAAGTATCTTTAAAATCTGTCACAATGGGCACATTACCATACAAATCAATCAAAATATAATAATATGAAGCCCTCAGTACTTTCAATTCGGCAATCAACTTTTCTTTCGTTTCTCCATCCACACTGATCACACCTTCTTCTATCTGAGATAAAATACGGTTACAGGTATTCACACCATTGTACGTACGTTCCCATCCTTGAAGCACACCGTCATCCTCGGTAGTCCAAGTATGCTGATGCCATCTTTTATAGATATAACCGTCTACCCATCCAATACCATCACGGGCAGGAAGAACATCTTGATCCGCACATAATTCCTGTGCACGAACCACTCCGTTCCATTGCAGCAACGTTTCACGCCAAGGTATATAAGCGGCATTTACCAGATAACTGACATCTTCCTCCGTTTTCGGTACGTAATCCTCAGACACTACCTGTCCATAGCTCTCATGCAGTAAATCAGTACAAGCTGTATTTCCCAACAATGCGGCTGTCATCAGTCCCATTGTCCATAATTTTATATTTGTTTTCATCTTCAATTCCTTTTTAGTTCATTAAAATTTCACATTAACGCCGAAAGTAAATGAGCGCACACTCGGATATCTGTCACGTGTATCATACCCCGGAGTCAAACCATCTGTTGATACTTCCGGATCAATACCTTTATATCCGGTTATAGTCAAAGCATTCAATACCGAACCATAAATACGGAGTGACTTTATATATTTACCTACCTGACCGAAGCTATATCCCAAAGTGATATTGTCAATCTTCCAGTAGTCACCATCTTCTACATAATAGCTATTGAATTCCGGTTCCACTTCCGGACTCAACGTATGCTTGCCAAATACCAAGTCATTCACAGACTTCAAACGATTTTCAAAACGGCTGTTTTTTACATTCTCATAATTCATACGTCCACCATTGATTATCTGGAAACCAAACGCGCCACGCATCGTCACATTCAAGTCGAAGTTTTTATAACGAAGAGTATTGTTCCATCCCGCATACCATTTAGGAAGACCGTTACCAATAACATGCTTATCTTCGGGAGCATGAGTAAAATCTTTATAGTTCACCAACTCACCATTCCTGTCTTCGTAGATCCAACGACCTTCACTGTCCACATCTACTACTTTAAAGCCATAAAAATTACCGATGCTTTCACCTACCTGTACTCTGTGAGAATCGGCTACCTGACCGGAGTATTCCACTGTACCCGTATTAAAATAGTCATAATCCGACTTAAAGATGCTGCCAGACAAACTGATTAGCTTATTAGAGTTCAAAGAGAATGTTCCGGTAGTGCTCCATTCAAAATCTTTATTCTGAACAGGAACCACAGTTACCAACACTTCCACACCACGGTTTCTCATTGTACCCCCATTGGCCATCGTCTTATTATACAAGTTCGGAGGAGTCGGTACTCCATATTCGTATATCAAGCCATCCACATCACGGTTATAATAATCAATAGAACCGGACAAACGGCCACCCCATGAAACGAAGTCCAAACCAATATTGGTTTCTTTCTTTTCCTCCCATTTCAAATCAGGATTCGGATTGGATGCCGGAACAATGGTCTGTACCCAATTCCCATTTACAAAAGCATACGAGCCGTATTTCAACATAGCCACCCCCAGGAAAGGATCTTTAGGCTGTGAACCCGTCACACCATATCCCACACGAAGTTTCAAATCATCAAATATCTTCTGATTCTTCATAAATGCTTCTTCGGTAATTCTCCATCCTACAGATATAGATGGGAAAAGCCCCCATGCATTATCAGTACCCCATAACTGGCTGGCTCCTTCATAACGAAGAGCTCCCATCAACAAATAACGATTCTTGAACGAATAGGTAGCCCGCCCAAAAAAACCGATCAAATTTGTAGGAGTTTTCTTTGAGCCGATATTCGCTTTACCGTCTTTCAAAGCAGAACCAATGCCAATATTATGCCATCCGCCAAAATAATCATCCTGAAAACCATAGTTATCAATCCAAAGCTCTTCAAAGTCTGTTTCATTGTAGCTATAACCACCCAAGACACTAAATTTATGCGCACCGATTTCTTTGTTATATTGTGCAGTAAGTTCCATCAACTTCTCCATCTTGGTATAAGCACCTACCGAAGACCAACCAGCCAATCCATCACGCAAAGCAGAAATATGGTTCAAAGTTTCACCGTAGCCACGGTTCATATTGTCACGAATATAAGAGAATACGGCAGAAAGAGTCAAATCTTTGATAGGATTATAAACAATATTTCCATTGTAACGCAACTGCGTCTTTTTTACATTTCCTTCAGCCTCATACAACAAAGCCAACGGATTCTCGTATTCGAATTTGCTCACATTCTCATTCCATGTACCATCCTCATTTCTTACCGGATCAGTCGGGTTTCTACGAGTTGCCTGGCCATATACCCAACCTCTGAAACTACCCCCACTAGTTGTAGATTCCATCTGGTTTTTCTTACCAAACAAACCGAATTTCAACTTCAACTTATCATCAAACATACGGTGGGTTACCTCAATACGTCCTTGAAAACTTTCGAAATCCGATTTTTTCATGATCCCTTGACGAGAGGCATAGTTCAAGTTGGCAATATAATTAGTCTTTGAATTGCCACCCATCAATGACAAGTTATGAACATGGCTAACCGGTGTACGGCTAATCTCATCAATCCAATCCGTATCAGCCCCATGGTCCTGGTCAGGATAAAGGGTACGGAACTCATCTGCATTCAGCATATCCAACTTTTTGGCTATAAGAGAAGTACTGACGTAGCCATTATACTCCACCTGGTTAATATCCACTCCTTTAGCCTGTTTGGTAGTAATTAAAATCACACCATTCGTACCGCGCGTACCATAAATAGCGGCAGCAGAACCATCCTTCAGCACGTCCACGCTCTCCACATCTTCGGGAGCCACTGTACCGAGTTCTCCCGGAATTCCGTCAATCAATACCAAAGGAGCTGTATTAGCTCCACCAATGGTATTTGTACCACGAAGACGTATCTGAGTACTTCCCGTCGGGTCACCGTTAGGATTGGTAATGGCCAGACCGGCTACTTTTCCTTGAATCAGCTGTCCCACATCTTTCACGGCTCCTTTTACAAAGTTGTCGGCTTTCACACTAGCTACAGAACTGGTCACATCACCTTTACGCTGTGTACCGTAACCAATCACCACCACTTCATCCAAGGTCTTGGTATCCTCCTTTAAAACAATCTCTAATGAATTCTTTCCTGCTGTCGGGACTTCCTGAGTGACATAGCCAATATAAGAAATAACCAACACACTCTTTGCCGGAACATCCAACATAAAGTTTCCATCAAAATCGGTAATGGTTCCCATGGTATTATTGCCTTTTACAATAACACTGGCTCCTATGACAGGCTCACCGGAAGAATCTTTCACCTTACCCGTCACTTTTTGCTGGGCTAAGGCCGTTAATGAAAAGCTTAACAGAGTAAGCAACAAAAACAAATGTTTCATTCTATATTAAATTTAAAGTTATACATACCTTTACTGCGGGAATGAATGAAGAAGATGTGTTTTTCTCCCCGTAAAAGGTTGTGGCAAAAGAATGAAATAGGAAATAGAAATACAGGTGAAGAACCATGCTAACAGGGGATACAAATAGCTCTAGCTATAACTTGACGCATTTGTACCCCCTATTTGCAACAATTAAAGGACAGGAAGATGTTTATTCTTCGTGTTGTGATTTCTGGAACTCACTGGGAGTCATTCCAAATTCCTCCTTAAAGCAAGTGGTGAAATACTTCCGATTAAAATACCCCAACGTAGCGGCAACCTCTGTTACACTTTTGTCTTTATCTTCCAACATGTGTCTGGCATGCTTCATCTTGATGTTCCGGATAAAATCCAATGGAGTTCGGCCTGTTATGGCTTTCAATTTACGGGTCAAAGTAGAACGGGACATATTCATGGCATCAGCTAGAGCTGTCACATCAAAATCAGGCTCAGTAAGGTTATCTTCCACGGCTTTTACCGCTTTCTCCAATAGAAGTTTGTCCAGTTGTACAAACTCAGGTTCAGGCAAATTCACCTTACTATCCAAATAAATACGCATTTTAATCATCTCCTTGCTGTCCGCCCACATTTCATTATTCTTACGGTCCACGCGCTTCAGATAAAGATACAGACTATAACCGGATACACCCATCACTATCAATACATAGAACAAATACGCCCACCAAGTTTCATAAAAAGCAGGAAGGCGTCGGATAGTCAGTTCAGTTACCTCTTTACTCCAAAGACCATTTTCATCCGTCGCTTTCACCTGAAAAGTATAAGTGCCCTTACTCAGATGATTATAAAAAGCCGAGTTTTTTCCACCTTCCACATATACCCACGCTTTGTCCACTCCTATCAACCGATAAGCATAGCGTATTTTTGAAGCATAACGGTGGTTAAGAGAAGAAAAACTAATTTCCAAATTCTGATCATCGGGATGCAATTCTATCCGGTTAATGGAATTGCTACTCTTTCTATCTCCGAATATCAATGATTCTCCTTGCAACTTTATATCAGTTATCTTGGTCTTCACTGCACTAGCCTTTCTTTCCAACCCGTTTGATGGAGTAACCATGCAAATACCCGGAATGCCGCCCCAATAAATATTGCCATCTTTTGCTTGACAAACAGCAGTGGGAAGAAAGCGACGCAACAAGATAGAACCATCCGTGGTAAGATAGGTGCGGAACGAACCGTTACGAGGATTAAATTCTATCAGTTTCTGGTTTGTATCAATCCAAATATGATTATATGCATCAGCCACTATTTGATTCACCTGATTACCGTTCATACCGCAAGCCTCATTATAACTGACCAACTTATTCTCTGAAGGATCATAAGAATAGACTCCTCCGTCACAAGTTCCCAACCACAAAATCCAATCGGGAGCAATAGACAGACAAGAGAAATTCTTGTCCAATTTGAAAGAACGAAGTTTTTCATCCGCCGTTGTCTGAAACAAACCGTTGTCTTGAGTACAAATCCATATCAACCCTTCCTTATTCTCCACGATTCCCATCACATGCCCCACATCGGGATAAACCTGTTTAATTCTTTTCTGACGGACATCATAACTGCAAAGTCCTTTGTTCAAGCCTATCCACAAGATTCCGTGCGAGTCTTCATACAATTTGGTCACCGTAGCGTTCGATTCCACCTGCCCGTTCAAATCAATAAGATCCTCCAGATACATCTCCATACCCTTACGGGTCATACCATAAACCAATCTATTCAAATCTTTTGCCACCCAAATACCGTTATTAATACGTGCTCGAGCCATCTCTCGTCCGTTATCCAAAGACAACGAAACAAGCTCGGGAAAATCCGAATAGATTTTCACTTTATCCTGCTTCAAGTCATATAACACCAACCCGGTTCTTTCTTGCATCATCCACATCATACCGTCTCCGTCATCACACAAAGCCATTACAGCCGGACTGCGGTTTACTCTGTCCGCCAAAGCGGGTAAGGCATAATCCTTGGTCATATTATCCATCAGATGTACAATGAAACTAGGACGGTCAAAGGCCGACACCCATAGACATCCCCTCCCTTTCAGAACTTCTACCAACATATGATTAACAGGCAGAAGCCCTGTTTGGAATTTCAATTGTTTTAACGTCTTATCCGGTTGTATTTGTAAGGACATGAAATCGTGCCCGGTGGTTAACCAGATATACCCCAGTTTATCATCCTGTACCAGACTAAGGATGACCCCATCCTCCTCACCGGCAGCATTGACCGGTATTTCAGAATATACAAACATAGAATCTTCAGGAGCCGAAGGGTCAAAACGCACCACACCATCCCCCCAGGTTGCCAACCAGAAGTAGTCCTGTTCATTATCCTGAACCATCACCGTAGGATTTTGTCTTCTCATCTTATCAGGATAAGGAACGAACTCGTCTTTTTCTTTGTCCAAATGATATACCCGGCCATTCCACACAGAAATAATAATCTCATGGTTGCGGCTCTCACAAAATCCGGAAATAGTAGTTCTTCCGTACTTATTCCGGAGGGGATACTCTTTGACCAACTGTCCGTTGATGTCATATTTGGCCAATATAGAACGATAGCTCAGCCACATATAGCCGTCACTGGTAGCATATAGATACATCACCGGAATATTCTTCAAACGCTCCCGGTCCATAGGATGTACACTGTAGTCCGATTTATCAAGAATATACACCCCTTTGTCTGTACCGAACCATATATTCCCCTTCTTATCCTCAGCGATACACTCCACCAAATTATCCTCTAATAATCCCGGAGTTTCAATGTCCGAACGAAACACTTTCACATGATAACCGTCATCACGACATAATCCGTTCACCGTGCCATACCACATATATCCTTCGCTGTCTCTGAATACGCGATGAATGGCATTTACCGGCAGCTGGTCAATGGTAGGGATATCTGTAATAGTTATGTTCTGAGAACACACCAAGAAGGAGAGAAAAGATAGTATAAAGGTCAATATATATTTCATTGTGCTTTCGGTTAGAATCATAGACTGCCACAAAGTTATAAAAAAGAAACCGGATACTCTAGCAAATTTTAAAATTTGCTAAAGTATCCGATAATTGCTCCACTCACAGGTTTCCTTCTTTTGAAGCTTCCTCCTTACATCTGTGTCTTTAATTCTTTTCGGTAGCTTCTTCAGCAGTCTGTGTTTCCACCCCTACGGGAAAAGTATATCAATAATCGAAACCGGTTGCTTTTACATACACCTTATAATCTTTAATCATGCCGGGAGCTCCCTGTTCCGCACGTGGCAGAATACGGAAACCGGTCACGTTATATTCTTTGCCGAGATCTATCACCACCTGATGAGGATAAGCCGTATTATCCACCGTCTGCCAGAAAGTACTTTCTTGCAAGTCATAAATCTTGTCGGCTGTGCGGTTACCGCTACGGGTTTCCTCGCTGTCGGCATAAACAATCTTCCAGTTTTCACGAGAGATTTTCTGTCCTTTCTCATCCAGCACATCAAACTCCGCAATGGCGGCAATGTTGGTATTATCAAAAGAAGACAGCCCTTCCAGACAGAAGTAACGTCCTTTCGTAACAGGAACTTTCACTTCTTGCCAACCGTTACCTGGTTTGAAAGTACCGGCAGATACCGGTGTTTCCTTCTCCAGTTTGATGGTCTGCCCCTGTTTACGATGCGTTTCAGGAACAGCCACACGAAGCATATCCAGGATAGGTTTGTTCAATCCGACGATGGTTGCCTCTTTCGGGCCTTTCAAGTCAAGAACGATGATTTCATTCACTCCTTTTTTCAGCCAGCAGCCCGGCATGAACAGGGTTTGTTGAGGACCGATTTCCCAGAAACGTCCCATGGCATGACCGTTCACCCATACCATACCTTTTCCCCAAGACTCCATGTTCAGGAATGTATCAGCCACCTTATCCAAGGTAAAAGTAGCGCGATAGTAGGCCGGAACACTTTCATCATTTTTCTCTATGCCACAGGCGGCAGACGAGTTCATATCCTGAAAGTTCCGGGAAGATACAAATTCATAATCTACGGGAAGATTATAAACAGTCCAGCCTTTCAACGTTTCGGCATTCTTACCGTTCACCAGTTCCACTTTCTCGGTAATTCCCTTGCGGTCGTGAATGGACTTGTCAAAGTTCACACGCCCCATGGCTTCCACCAATAAATCAAGCTGTGTACCGGCTTTTAATGCAGGCAGTGTAAGTTCCTGTTCTCCACCACGGCGATCCAGACGCCCCAACAGTTTCCCGTCGGCAAAAACCTGTGTCCAGTCATGCTGTTCGGTGATTTTCAGAACGGTTCCCGCTTTCACATCTTCCGGCAAATGGGTACGGTACAGGATACTTCCCCAGCCTTGGTCAAATTTCTCCATCGGCTGGATTTCCTCTGTCTGCTTCGGTTCGGGCAGATTGTCAACCAACGGAGCTATTTGAGTGAATTTAATGGCAGGGATTTCCATAACCGGTAAAGCTTCAGGAACTTCAGGCAATGTCTGTCCTTCGTCCAAGTAGTCCTTCAACATATCACGTAAAGCAAAATACTTGTCGGTGGTCCAGCCTGCTTCGCTGATAGGAGCGTCATAGTCATAGCTGCTGCACATAGCCGAGTAAGCCGGATTATTGGCACCGCCCCACCAGCCAAAGGTCGTTCCTCCGTGGGTCATGTACAAACTGAAAGAAATACCTTTGTCCATCATCTCTTTCAGGCCATCCACCATGATTTGTCCGTCACGGGTTTCGTGCTTGCGCCCCCAGTGATCAAACCATCCGCTCCAGAACTCGCTGCACATCAACGGAGCGTCGGGGCGTACTTCTTTCAGTTTGGCAAACTGCTTGTCGATATCAGCTCCCGTACCAAAATTTATAGTCCAAAGCAAATCATCCAAACCATTATTCAGGAAATTAGAACTCCAGTCACATTGGAACAAAGGCACTTCAGTAAAGCCTGCGGCGCGTACCGTATCACGGATGGCAGACACATAGGGCTTGTCCGTGCCATACGAACCATATTCGTTTTCCACCTGCACCATGATGATGTTACCACCACGGGTAATCTGCAAATCCTGCAACTGCTTGCCCACTTCATGCATAAAGGCTCCCACGTGCTGCATATAGAAAGGATCGAGAGTACGAAGCTGCACGCTGTCGTTCTTCAGCAGCCACCAAGGCAGCCCACCCATTTCCCATTCCGCACATACATACGGACCGGGACGCACAATGACGTACATACCATGCTTCTGAGCCAATTTACAGAAAGCTGCAATATCTTTATTACCTGTAAAATCATACTTACCGGGAGTTTCCTCATGCAAATTCCAAAAGACATACAAACAAAGCGTATTCATGCCCAATGCTTTACACATTTCAATACGATGTTCCCAGTATTCACGGGGAATACGCGGATAATGCACCTCTGCCGCTTTGACCACGAACGGTTTCCCATTCAGCAGAAAGGTATTCTTACCCGCTTCGAATGTCCCGGGCTTATTGCCGGCACATCCTGCCAGCAGCAGGACCGCCAGCAACAAAGTCAGTAATTTCTTCATCTTCATTTATCTATTATTATTTTTCATTCTTATTTATCCGGATTACCGTAAATGAATAAGCCGGCAATTCATACCCGAATTTCTCGCTTACTTCCATTGTACCGGCTACAGGACGAGCCTGCTTGTCGGTCGGCTTGCCTACCAGAACCGTCTTTACGGCAGTGGTGTTCATTCCTTCCAAAGAGGGGAGCTCCACTTGCGCATTCACCGCTACCGGCAGCAGATTCACCAGTTTCACGATCATATCTCCTGTCTTTCCGTCGCGGACTACCGACACGCCTATCCGTTTCTTCACCGCATCTTGTGCATTATCCAAAGTCACGGAAGAAGCGATGTATTCACTGCCCGCATTTTGTCCGTACATCTGCTGCGCATAGTAACCTACGGTGGGTTTCACCTCCGTATTATTGAAATAAATCAAATCCGGATTCCACTGGGTATGTCCCTCCTTAGCCAGTAACGGAGCGTAAGAAGTCATGGTCACCACATCGGCATTACGCTCCACGGAAGTCAGGTACAAGGCCTCGGCCAAAGCTGTTTCTATATTGTTGGGACGTCCCGGCAAATGAGCCGCATACTCTCCCAAATACACTTTCGCCTTGTTACGGTCATAACGGTCATAGAAATCCTGATTGTTGATAAACCATCCCGGGGTGTTATAATAATGTTCGTCCACCATCGGAATACCCATCTTAGTGGCGAATTTCCAGCCTTCCTCATAATCACTGCCCTCATAGAACGGGCCTACCGTTCCGATAACGGTCACTTCGGGATATTTCTCCTTCACCGCATTGAAAATCATGGTGAAACGTTCTTCAAAGATATCGGTAATCAAATCCTCGTTACCAATACCGATGTACTTCAGATTGAAAGGTTTGGGATGTCCGGCTTGCGCACGCTTCTTTCCCCACACGGTCTTCTTCGCATCTCCATTCGCATATTCTATCAAATCCAGTACATCCTGCACGTACTGCGGCATTTCCTCCATCGGGATTCCGCCTTGCTGACCGCCGCAACCCAGTTCGCCTACCGAGTGATGACTGCAAGTACCCGAATTCTGACAAGGCACTCCGGCTGCCACTACAGGAACAGGTTCGGCCCCCATATCCTCGCAGAACAAAAAATATTCATGATATCCCAGACCGCGGGTCTGATGATACCCCCACAAATTGCGCAGAGGCTTGCGTTCCTCCAACGCTCCTATAGAGCCTTTCCAATCATAAATATTGTCCACACCATCTCCATGAGCCACACATCCGCCGGGGAAACGGACAAAACGGGGATGAAGGTCCGCCAAAGTCTGTGCCAAATCGGCGCGCAGCCCGTTCTTCCTGCCTTTAAATGTATTCTGTGGGAAAAGAGAAACCATATCCAAGGCATACTTCCCAGCCATCTGCGGACAAACGGACAACACGGCATCCGCAGCATCCGCCGTTGCCGTCAGTACAGCCTTTTGTTTTTTCCACTCTGTAGATGAAACCCGAATAGCAGCCTGCGCAATTTCCTTGCCATCTTTGGTAGTCAGCCTCACAAGCACTTTTCCACCTTTCGTATCATCCAGCACTTTGGAAAACACAGAGAAGTCATACTTCTCACCTTTTTTCACGGCAATACCGTCAAAACCGTTATTCACCAAGGCAGCACCCGGGCGGTGTACCTCTAACACTGCATAGTGAGCATTGTTAGTATGGATGGGATTGTCCTCACTGACAGACAGTTCCGCATCAGTACCCTGTATACTCCACGCATACGTGCTGTTCCAGTTCTTATCTCTTGCACCGTCTTTGGCAGAATATTCAAAATCACGGTTCTGAACCAGCTCCGCATAAAGTCCACCATCGGCTCCATAATTGATATCCTCAAAGAAAATACCTATCAGATGCTCACTAATAGGCTTCACCCGTCCGGCATCCACCCGGATGGTGGCAGTGACCGGTTTCAGTCCGGCAAAGCGGACGGCATCCTGTTCGGTACGCTCATTATTCTGTATATCGCGGAATTTCTTATGCTCAGCAAAACGAATCAACTGTTCTATATCCGCATAAGGTACTTTCTGCATATAACCGTTCAAGGTATCTTTATCAAGGACAATCTGCCGGGCAGTGACCAGTCGGGGCACGGCAGGCTTCTCCGCATTGACATATTGTTGGGGAGCCCACTTCAACAAGTCGGAAGAATGGGAAGTACCCCATACTTTTCCGCTGGGGGTAAGCTGCCACCGGCAATACCAACGTCCATCTTCCGCTTTTTCCAGAAGAGGTTTAATCATTCTCTTTTCCGCCCCCCAACGCCCGAAATCACATTTCAGATAGGCAAAGCCGTCGGATACACTCAGCCACTTGTCGCCATCGGGGCTCCATGCGAATTTCAGTCCGCTGCGTCCCTCGTCTTCCGGATGGGCGTAAGAGAAGATGTAGACCGAATCGGGCTCATTATATACTTTTTCCACGGCAGCACAGACGGATTGGCCTGCTGCCAATGAGGCGATTGCCAGAGATAATAAGGTCTTTTTCATGGTATATGCTTTATTGTCATGTTTCTTTTATAACGTGGGAACAACCTTCCTGATGGTTCCATCCGGATTAAATTCCATACGGTCTATACATACTTCACGATGCACGCCAGGACCCTTCTCACGATCTATAAAGTTCTTATTAATACGATGATATACAATGTACCACTCATCCGTACCCGGAATTTGTAGGACTGCATTGTGCGCAGGTCCATAGATTTCCTTTGCAGGATCCTGAATCAGTACCACCGGTTTCTTAGCAACCTTTATAGGACCTAGCGGAGATTTCGACGTACCGTATGCCACATGATAGTTGGGCGAACCGGTATCATCCACTGACCACATAAAGTAGTAAAGACCATTACGATAGAACACATATGCCGCTTCACGGAAAGCGTAATCTTTCAGACTTCCTCCTTTCGGTGTCAATACGGTCAAGGTATTCTTTTTGATGGAAACCATATCCTCATTCAGTTCGGCGCCCGCCATATAACCATTGCCCCAGTACAGATAGGATTTTCCCGAAACCGGATCGGTAAACACATCCACATCAATCTGCTGTCCGTGGCCCACGGGAGATTCAGTAATAATGGGATGTCCCAAGTCTTTGAACGGACCAATGGGTGAATCGGCTACCGCCACCCCAATCTGCTTGCCGCCTCCGGCTACAGGATTACCACTGAAATAGAAGAAATATTTATACTTTCCATCCACCATTTTCTCTTCAATGCACGGAGCCCATGCGTTTCCATCCGCCCATGCCACCTGATCGGATTTCAAATCAAGCATCACCCCTTCATCTTTCCAGTCCTTCAGATTATCCGAAGAGAAGACACTGAAATACCATCCGCCCCATCCGGGCTGTCCGTCGGTGGTGGAATAGATATAATATTTTTTAGTCTGATGAGAATACAATATCTCAGGGTCAGCATGGAAACCTTGCAGCACGGGATTGTTGGGAATCGTCATATTGCCCATTTCCTTTGAAGGCCATTTGTCGGTGATGCGCTTCAACTCGGCACGGGTAATGGGGATGATAGTTCCGTGACGCGGATGAAAATTCATCTTCACCTCACTGTCTATCACTTTAAAGCTTTTCAAATCGGTCGTTTCAGTAAACTGGTATTTACCTTTCATATAGACATCATACATCAAGATGTATTTATTCTGACCTATCAGTTTGAAAGTTCCCGCACCTTCCACCGCTTCCGGGGTCTGCTGCTTGTAGTCGGGTTCTTCCTCCCATTGTCCCGAAGTCAGTGAACGGGTAGTTGCTACCCGGATGCCGTTTCCATGTCCTTCGGTTTTATAAAACAGGTGGTAGATTCCATCTTTATATACGATATCACCGTCTATGCAAGATTTCTTGTTTTCAGGGATGAAAAGCGGTTTCGGTTCACCTTCCAGGTCGGTAAATTCTTTATTGGCATAAGCATAATAAATCACATCTGCCCCATCACCATATTTCATTGACCAATAAACCAAGTATTTTCCGGCTTCCGCATCGAAGATAGTCTGAGGAGCCCATACCCGTTTCAGTTTTTCCTGTCCGACATAACGTTTCTGCATATTGATGACAGAATGGTTCCAGTTCACCAAGTCTGTAGATTTCAGCAACACCATGGCACGATTGGAATCCCATCCATTGTCAGAAACCATATCGGTAACCACCATATAGAATGTCTTTCCATCTTCGCAACGCAGGATATGCGGGTCGCGCACGCCACCGGTAGAACTGATGATTTTGGAATCAATGACAGGTTTGTTGTCATTCAGTGCCCAATAGGTATATCCGTCCGTACTTACCGCATAGCATACGGCTTCCTCGCTGATGTGGTTACCTGTAAAATAGGTAAAGAGATAAGCTATGTAATCTTTTTCGGCTACATTGTTTTGACTATTGGCAGATTGCTGTGCTCCTGCCAGCCAGGGCACAAGACAAGCCAAAAAGAAAGTAAGGATTTTGTGTTTCATAATAATTAGTTCAAAAATTGTTTGATGCAAAGATAGAAAATACAATCCTAACGATGGGTATATAAATCTTTCAAAAGAGGGACTTTATTCGGTCAAATGGGGGAAAATAGAAGTTTTACATCTTTTTTATCCATTGTAAGAATCCACCGATCCCTACAATGGATATCAATTTAACGAGGATTATTCCTTGTGATCATTTTGTATAAAATGTATTTAGAGAATGGGGCTGCAACGTCACCTCCAAATATTTTCCCGCCAGTTTTACACTCAAATTCTGTTGTTTGCCATTAAAATTCCCCGCCACTACCAAATACTGATTCTCAGGAGTCAGGAATATAATGACTGGTTGGTTATCCTCCCCCTTTGCCTTGTATTGTAAGATTTTTGATCCTGGAGCCACCATTTTGCTATAATGCTTTACTGCATAATACTCCGGGGTATAAACAAACGTACGCTTTTCCGAATCCACACGAATCAACGCATTCTGTTTCCATCCCCACGGACTTTCACCTTTATCGGTCAAAATACAATTCCAAAAATTATATTCACAACATCCATTCCCTAAATAATGATTTATCAACTCGAATGTATGTTCTGCTGCCTTCCAATCAAAACTACCCCAACCGCATTCGCTTTCCGAACAGATATATTCCCATTCGGGATGCTGTTTTCTTATGGAAGGAAGTATTTCACGTCCTTCCCATTGAAATCCCATACCACGAATACAATTACATAAAGCCGTATCAGCAAGAATTGTTTCTACATGATCTTGGCGATTCGTATTAAAAGTACCTAAATAAAGCTTCACCTCAGGATGCATTTGCCTCAAAGTAGGAGCTAAATATTCTTTATTGAAACGAATCGTACCGGTGGCAGTCCAGGCACAACCAGGATAAGGAGTGTAACTGTACGCTTCATTCTGATACATTACCATATCAATGGGAATTCCTTGTTCTTTATAGGCATCTATAAACCGACAAAAATAATCTGCATAAGTCTGC
>OGXH01000774.1_pt1 | contig 23402 bp, 19 predicted proteins | sample 1576241 | NCBI WGS metagenome assembly OGXH01 (sample SAMEA3541529, study PRJEB24748) | human gut metagenome | biome: human gut; feature: human-associated habitat; material: faeces | place: China | collected 2012
AAGCAAGATACATGACAATAGCAAATGGACAGAGCTCACACCTGGAAACCACGTATACGGCGGTGGCACATCCAAGGCATTTAACACAGGTGAGTGGAGGACTTCAACCCCTGTCCTAGATGAGAGCAAATGCGTACACTGTCTTCTGTGCGCACCTGTCTGTCCGGATTCATGCATTCCGGTCGTATCAGGCAAGCGTCTCGCATTTGACCTGGAGCACTGCAAGGGCTGCGGTATATGCGCATACCAGTGCAAATTCGGAGCAATCACTATGAAGGAGGGCAAATAAATGGCTATAAGAGAACGTCTTTCAGGAAATGAGGCTGTGGCACATGCTATAAAGCAGATCAATCCGGATGTTATGCCTGCATTTCCTATAACACCTTCAACTGAGATACCTCAGTTCGTTTCAACATTTATCTCCAATGGAGAGATCGATACAGAATTTATACCGGTAGAGAGTGAGCACAGTGCCATGAGTGCAGCGATCGGCGCAGAGGCTGCCGGCTGCCGTACACTCACAGCCACATCATCATGTGGTATGGCTCTCATGTGGGAGGAACTCTACGTGGCAGCGTCCAATCGTCTTCCACTTGCCCTCGCACTTGTAAACAGAGCACTCTCCGGCCCTATCAACATCAACTGTGACCACTCAGACAGTATGGGCGCACGTGATACAGGCTGGCTTCAGATATACGCAGAGAACAACCAGGAGGCATATGACAACTTTGTTCAGGCATACAGAATATCTGAGCACAAGGATGTCAGACTTCCTATCATGATATGTCAGGATGGTTTCATCACAAGCCATGCCGTTGAAAACATCACCCTCATCGAGGATGATCTCGTAAAGAAGTTTGTAGGTGAATACACCCCTGAGCAGTATCTGTTAAATCCTGAGATGCCTATGGCTGTCGGTCCTTACGCCACATCTCCTTACTATATGGAGACTAAGATGGCTCAGAACACTGCCATGAAGAATGCAAAGCAGGTTATTCTTGACGTTGCAAAGGAATTCGAGGAGATGACAGGCCGTCACTACGGATTCTTTGAGGAGTACAGACTTGACGACGCTGACTACGCCATCGTTATGATCGGTTCTGCTGCCGGAACAACAAAGGAAGCTATAGATGAGCTGAGAAACGAAGGCAAGAAGGTCGGACTCTTGAAGATCAGAGTGTTCAGACCATTCCCTGGTGAGGAGATTGCAAAGGCTCTCGCCCACACCAAGGCTGTGGCAATCCTTGACAGATCGGAAGGATTCAGAGCAGGCGGCGGTCCTCTCTCAGCAGAGGTCAAGGAGCACCTGTATGACATTCAGGCAACCACAAAGGCTGTCAGCTACATCTACGGTCTCGGCGGACGTGACTACACTGTGGACAGCGCCAAGGGCGTATTTGCACAGCTTGAAGACATGATAGAGAACGGTGCTGAGATTCCTCAGTATCAGTACATAGGACTTAGACAGTAGGAGGTAAGATGAAATGGCATATAATTTTAAAGAAGTAATGAACAAGCCTGAGCGTCTTGCTCCAGGTCATAGAATGTGTGCAGGCTGCGGTGGTACGATCACTGTCAGAACTGTACTCCGCGCCCTTCACGAGGGCGACAAGGCGGTCATCGGTAACGCCACAGGATGTCTTGAGGTTTCAACCTTCATGTATCCTTACACAGCTTACGAGGACAGCTACATACACAACGCATTTGAGAACGCAGGCGCAACCCTCTCAGGTGTTGAGACAGCCTACAACGTTCTGAAGAAAAAAGGCAAGATAGATGACACTTACAAATTCATCACATTCGGCGGTGATGGCGGTACTTACGATATAGGTCTCCAGTCACTGTCAGGTGCGATGGAGCGTGGACATGACATGGTATATGTGTGCTACGACAACGGCGCATACATGAACACCGGTATCCAGCGTTCATCGGCTACTCCTATGTATGCTGACACCACAACCACACCGGTAGGCTCACAGTCAAATGGTAAGATGCAGAACAGAAAGGATCTCGCACAGGTCATGGCTGCCCACGACATCCCGTATGTTGGACAGTCTACTCTTCTCGGCAACATGCGTGATCTCTATGAGAAGGCTGAGAAGGCCATATACACACCTGGCGCAGCTTTCCTCAACGTCATGTCACCATGTCCTAGAGGATGGAGATACCCTACAGAGAAGATCATGGACATCTGCAAGCTGGCAGTCGAGACATGTTACTGGCCTCTGTTCGAGGTTATCGAGGGCAAATGGATCCTCTCCTACTCTCCTAAGAAGAAGCTTCCTATCGAGGACTTCCTGAGAACGCAGGGCAGATTCAAGCACCTGTTCAAGCCTGAGAACGAGCACCTTCTCGTTCAGTATCAGCAAGAGGTTGACCGCCGTTGGGAGGATCTGCTGTATAGATGTTCTAAGAATTAGTTAACGAACGGACGAAAATCCGTATATTGCATATGCACAATCACGTTTGATTGCTCTCATTTCGACTAAGGTCACATAAGCATGTGGCTCCGACCGCGATAAGGGCGGTGCGGATCTCCGCCCCAGCTTGTGACCGTCGAAAATCGGCAATCTGCACTACCGATTGTTGCATATTGCAATATACGGATTTTCTATCGTTATAAATAATTAAAACTCAGTCGACCGCACTACCGATCGTAATATATACTGGACTGGATTTCTTTCTGTTCTTGAATATATTGTAATTCTTAGAACATCAAATCTTATCCTTTAATTTAGTTCTTAACTGCTGATTGTTGCATATTGTAATATACTGATTTTCTGGCTGTTTTGTATTCTTTACATACAAGTGTGTAATCACTCGATAATGGCATCGCATACTTCATAGCAAGAAACGATGAATATCAGTTAAATGATACTTCATAGAAATCATTGAGAGTGTATTGCGCATCTTCACCATCTTCATCTCCGCTTGTATTTTTCCAGAACAGCAGGCTTTCTACCTGATTTACATCCAATATGCGGTCTGTGGTAAACAGAAGTTCGTATTCTCCGGCGGTGTTTGTATTTTCGTTTCCAGCTTCGACTATATCTGTAAGCATTGTTCCATCTTTCAGCTTTACACCAGAAAGGACTGCATATTTTTCATCTGAGGTCATATTCTTTGCACCGCTTATATCGAGTACCGCCCTGATAGATATCGGGGATACCTCACATTCGGTGACTACAGCCCCTGTATCTTCAAGGACTGTATGTGTCTCTTTTGTCACGGAAGTGCTATCTCCACTTAACTCCCATTCAAATCTCCATGTGCCATCATTGTCAACTTTCATATCAAGGTAATCATCATACACTCCGAGATCACCGAGCTCGACCGCTAGCTTTTTACCTTGGAGAAAGCCCTTCTTTCCCTCAGAGTCAAGAAGAATATGATATTCCATGCTGCCATCCTCAAGCACATAGTTCTTAACCAGTTCATCATCTCTGATCACCGGCTGTCCTGCTGCATCAAGAACATCCTCGACATAAAAGCTGCTGAGATTGCTAACCTCTTTTCCATCCAGAGTGCAATGATGTGTCTCAAATCCGGGAGTTCCTCCCGCCTTTATATCAAAGCCTTCTATTCTGAATGACACATAGGCATAGTAGTTATCTATAATAGTCTGAGCCACCGATATCGTTACACCATTCTGCGTAACTTCCCTCACTCCTGATTCATCACCTGGAAACTTGGCAAGCCCTGACTGCTCATATTTTTCTGTGTCTTCCGATGATATCTGGTATTTGTCTCTTATTCCATCGCTCCATCTGTGATATAATGCGCTGGCGCCAACGCCTATCGTACCCAGTGAGATAACACACACTATGATTATTACCGCAGCTTTACTATATACTGATATGTGCAGCCTTTTCCCTGATTTTACTTTCACCTCTTTATGTATATTATTCATATCCATTCCTTTCAAATCCACAATCATCTCCTTTGTTGCTTCCTTGAAGAAATCCTTTTCGTTCATAATCGCACCTCCATTCCTGACACGCCCTTTGATATCATATCCAATTTATGCATCATCTCAATGAATCCCTTATTAATTTTCTTGTCCGGAATAACCTATTCTTCACGGTCTGTGGTTTCATGTGCAGCAGTCCGGATATCTCTGTTACAGAAAGTTCCATTGAGTAATACAGATAAAAAATCTTCTGTACACAGTCTGGCTGCCGTTTCAATATCTCTTTAACATCATGCAGCATTTCCTCCCTGTAAAAATCATCCTCCACACTGCTCTCCTCTTCATAAACGCTTTGTTCATTCAGTTCAGATTCAGCCGATATATCTATCGATGTCCGGTTTGCTATTCTGTCCCAGAATGAATAATATGATGAAAGTTTCTTTTTGCAAAGCGAGATCAGAAATGGTTCCTCATCCCTGACATAAGCTATCCCTTTCTTCTGTAATATTCTAAAATACTCCATATACACTTCCTGCAGTACATCGTTTACATCATCGAAACTTTTACATCTTGAAATCAGGAACAGTGTCACACTGCGTTTGGTTTTTTCATAGATTTCTTCAAAATGCTCTTTTACATTGTTGCTATGCTGACCGGTCAAATCTCTTACCTCCTTTCACTAAAGTAGTGGGATTACTGTCAAAAACGGTTTCATAATATATTATTTTTTTGCACAAATAAGGGCTATCCAGTCTTCATTGAATAGCCCCATAACTTTATCACAGATAATATACATTATATTATAGTCTTTCACTTTTTAAAAACAATCTCGACTATAAAGTTCCCATCTTGGATAGTTATCTCTCCTGTAAGGTCTGACAACCCCATTATCTTTCTGACTATCGAAAGTCCAAGTCCATTTCCAGTGTGTCCTGTTCTCGCTGTGTTTCCTTTCTTTAACGGTTCCCAGAGTTCTGACGGCTCACAGTCTATAGCACAAGCCATTTTATTTGAAAATACGATCTGGTCATCGTCTATCTCAATGCTCGCATGGCTGTCATCAGCGGCATATTTTGCCATATTCATCACAAGATTATCAATAAGCAGCTCAATAAGTCGTAAATCCGCCTGAATGACTGCATGTCCTTTTACCTCACACTCTATATTTCTGTTTTCAAAATCCACCATATATCTGTCTGTCACCTGACTTACTAACTTATCCAATTCCACGTTTTCTTTTTTTATAGTCATGGTGTTTTCAAGTCTCATATACGACAGCATTCCTGTTATCATCTCATTTATATATGCTACATTGTCCAAAATGGAGTCTGTGTAATGTCTGGACTCGGAATCCTTTGCTATTTGCTGCAGATTTTCCGCATATCCCGATATAGCTGTGACCGGACCTCTGACATCATGAGCAATGGCTGCTATCAGGTTTCTGCGGCTCTCGTCAGCTATTATCTCTTTTTTCTTTTTTCTGTATGATATCATAAGTACTACCACACAGCAGATAAAAAACATTGGAGATACATACATAAGAATTTTTAGCGACTTCATATCCGGATCTGTAAACGGATTCTCATACATTGCTGATACAACGTAATAATCATTTTCTCCTACTGTCAGCGTTCTCCCTCTGTAGAAGTAGCCTCTCCACAAGATACTTTCTTCGTGATCGGTGGCATTATTCATACCCTCCCGTTCAAATACGCTGTCAAGATACTCTCTGGAACACTCATACTGTTTGTCAATATTCGCATAGTCTACATCGTCATATCCCATCGCAACATAGTCACGGTATACCTCCTCAGCAGATCTTACATCCTCATATATATATTCATCTGACTTCACTTTCACAGCGGTTATTCCTTCATCCGTGGATGCCCATTCGTAGGTTATTCCATTTTCCACAAATGTATCACCAGGCTTTATATCTTTCTCCCGGTCTGTCAATGAGCTATCCTGTGCCACCTCTGATTCTGACACATTTTCCGTCATTTCACCATCAGCTCCAGACATATCATCCGCCTGCTCTTCATCTTCAAAATCTGTTTCATCCTCAAACTTTGCATCATAGCCCGACAGCTCCACACCATTGTCGTATCTGTACACCTTCGATACGAAACCCGGTGTATTACATTTGGCAAGTATATCTTCTATGTCTTCACGTATTTGCTGATCACCCTCACCACTTTTTATCAATCGGTACATTCCATTACACACAGAACTCACATTGCTGTCAAATTCTGACCTCTGATTATAATTTACTATAATCAATAATCCTAGTGCTGCTATGGTCATCAGCATAACCATAACTACAGCAACCAGAAGACCCTGCCAAAGTTTTCGCCTCACTATTCGCTTAAGCCCGCGTCTTACTGCCGGTGTATATTTCTTATTTTTATTCTTTTTATCAGTCATATCGTTTTTCTCCCTTTTTGCATTCTAATCCAGGCTTTCTAATACAGACGTTTTTATCACCATTTCTTGCCTGATATAAACCTGATATAAATTATATTTCTTTCACCTGATACCCCTTGCCTATCACAGTCTTTATCTGCTTTCCTGCACTGCCTATACCTGCCCGGAGCTTTCTTACATGATTATCCACGCATCTGTCGCTTCCCTCATAATCATAGCCCCAGATATCAACGAGCAGTCTTTCTCTTGTGATAACCTTTCCCTTATTCTCAAGAAGTATCTTCAGAAGAGCAAACTCCTTTGGTGCAAGATCGACCTCCACGCCATTTACCTTCGTCATATACCTTGACGGATTCATGCTTATCGCTCCACATACCAGCTCTCCATTGCTGTCAGCCCCCTTGGATCTCTTGATAAGCGCCTTGCACTTGGCATACAGAGTTGCAAGTGAAAATGGTTTCACTATGTAGTCATCACAGCCAAGATCATAGCCCAGCATAATATCCCGTTCGGAATCTCTAGCCGTCAGAAATAATATTGGAACCATACTGTTCCTGCGCATCTCACGACACACCGCAAAACCATCCATCCCTGGCAGCATGATATCAAGCAGCACAAGATCAAATGTATCCATCATGAAACTGTCCAATCCGTCATCACCATTATACGCCACCTCGACATACATCTGCCCTTCACTCTCTCTTACAAAATAGTCATGTATGACCTCACTTATGTGTATGTCATCCTCCACCAACAATATCTTGTTCAGAGCGTACATTTCCATTCTTGAAGTCTCCGAATTTTTTTCTGCATATGCGGCATTTATTGACACCTCTATGTCATTTCTCTCCACATCATCACCTCCTTGACCTGCATATTAACAAACCGATATGACTTTCATATGTCCATTATAACAATTTACAACAAATATGTGCTATAGTGATATACATACATTACATGGAGGTAGAAAACCATTTGAATTGGACCGAAGGACTTATTAACGCAATTGATTATATTGAGACTCACCTTATTGACGGTGAAGTATTGGACCAAAATACAATAGCCAGGCAGGCTTACTCTTCTCCCGACAACTTCAGAAAAGTATTTCATCTAATCACGGGATATACTATAGGGGAATATATCAGAAACCGCCGGCTTTCCCTGGCTGGAGAAGAACTCATTTCATCCAACCGCACGGTGACTGATATTGCACTTGAATACGGATATGACACACCCGAAAGCTTCACGAAGGCTTTCACACGCTTTCATGGAAACTCTCCAACTTATGTTCGAAATAACAAGTCCGGTCTCCATAATTTCACCCGGATTGTATTAAGGGTCACAGCAGATGGGGGATCTATGCTCAACTACAGAATCGTTAAGATCAACAACATGTGTATTGCCGGTTATTCTAGGGTTTTCACAAGCCTCGATACCGCGAAAAATAATGTTCTGATTCCAAAATTTACAAGAGAATGCTGCACTCAAAGCTGGGATAAACTAATGGAAATTAAATCCACTGATGAAAAACCAAATAACTGCTTATTCGGTTACAGATCAAATGATTTTATAAATATTGATAAGTTCAATAATGAAATTTCATGCTTTAATTACACATTTGGACGAATGATCACAAAACAAGAAATTTCCGGATTAAATATATCCGATTATTCGATAACAAGCATTCCTGACGGCGAATGGATCTGTTTTGACTGTTCAGATACTACTCCTGCCGGGCAGCAGTCACTTTGGTATAAAATTTACACAGAATTTCTACCATTTTCTCATTATAACATAGTGCCTGACATAACCTTAGAGTGTAGCAATGTATCATTAAAAAAGGAACAAAATTACCTTCTCCTGCAAATCCGCCCCGACAAGGTTTAACCATTGCTGACAGGTCATAATGCAACTCCTGTGATATTGTTTTTATAGTATTTCTCACTTATATGATAATTACTAAATACAATCAAAGGAGGCCTTTTATGAAAAAGGAATTAACAATTTTGACCACATTCAGCATAGCTATTATATTAGTTGTCACCGGGTGTCAGCACTCGTCAGCATCTAAGAATGACTCTACTGTCACCCAATCGGTCACCAGCTATTCTTCATCCGAAGATAAGACAATCGCAGAAGCAACAACGAAAGAAACCACAACTGAGGAGATTACAACAGAAGCACCAACTCCAACAGTTTTACTTCCAGAGGAACGTGCCAGCATAACCATGGGAAAACTCTCTCCCGAGCACATGTATTATAACGAGGTGACCACGCTTGATCCCGCCTGTGCAGACTATATCAACGAATTATCCATTTATGATGCTGAGATAGATGACACTTTTGTTGTCCATATATCTCTTCCACCTGATTATAACGAAGCAAGCACATATCCCATGGTTGTTATGACCGATGGAGTCTGGAGACTAAGTGATCACCCTGAACTCAGACCTCTTATGACATCTGGCCAGATACAGGATGTTATACTTGTCAGCATAGGATATCCAAACTCTTACAATTATGATGTCATCAGGAAAAGAGATCTCCAGACTAACCCTGATTCATTCCTGCATTTTATTGTAGATAACCTAATCCCTTATCTGGAAGAAATATACTCTGTAAACCCTGAAAATATGACTCTCACAGGACATTCCCTGGGTGGATACTGGGCTTACTACGCTCTGTTCCATAATGACACTATAGGGAAAAATACATTTACAAATTATTATATTGGCAGTCCTTCCATGTGGGCAAATACTGGCGGCAAATTTATGTCTACATACGAAGATGAGTATTACAGCAGAACACAGACTCTGAATGCAAATGTCTATGTAACCGTAGGTGCAGATGAGGATAAAAACTTCATATCTTCTATCGAGGATTTCTACAACGATTTACAGGAGAGAAATTATTCCGGCTTAAACCTGACCTACGAAAAAATAGAAGGCTATGACCATAACACAGTCTTTAAGCCTTCTATCAAAAATACTCTTCTTATGTTCTATAAAAAAGATTCCGAATAACTATCTGTAGAACCACCAGCATCCATATCCAGGCATGACTGCTCCAAGCTCGCGGAGGGTCTTGCCTGATATGAGATCGGTATATATATCAGCCTGATCCTCAGGCATAGTCCAGATGAGCTGATCCATGTTGCTGAAGTTGAAAAATGCCCTCAGCTCATGTCCTGCATATTCCCTCACTATTCCGAGGACACTTGCACATCCTGTCTCTATGGTGTAGACATTTGCATTACATGAAAATACATCATGCGATGCCCTGATATCCTCCATGTGGCGCAGAGCGTCAAATATCTTCATGGCTACAGGATCTTTATTTTCAACCTTGTCCCATGGAAAGTTTCCTCTGTGCAGATATCTGCTGTCCGCACATTTGTCCGGATCATTCTTATAAGTATAATCGTTTGTCTGTCCTATCTCATCACCGCTGTACAGAACCGGGATTCCGCTCTGTGCCAGCAGGTATCCATGAAGCATGAGATCACAGGCAACAGCCTGGTCGATCTTGTCTGCATTTGCCTCGTACTGGCCAGCCTCAAGGCCTGACAGGGATGCTGTTGTTCCACACAGACGGGCATCTCCAAGTCTAGGATCATCATTGTAGAGCTCACCTCTGGAATCACTGTTGTATCCCTTTCCTGTGAAATAGTCATTCAGGAACTTCTTGTGTGCCACCTCATCTATGCCGAACTGTGCCAGCCAGTCATAGTCAAGCCCCCAGCCGATATCATCGTGGCATCTGAGGTAATTCAGGAACACATAATCCTTTGGAAGTGCACACACCTGATCCATCTGGCGCTTTAAGAGTCCTACGTTCTTCGTGGCTATCGTATTCCATGTGGATGCCATGGTTGTCACGTTGTAGAGCATATGGCACTCTGGCTTGTCAACTGTTCCAAAGTATGGAACTACCTTGGAAGGCTCCATAACGACCTCTCCGAGAAGAAGGACTCCCGGACATACTATCTCACTGATTATCCTCATCATACGGACAAGAGTGTGAACCTGCGGCAGGTTACGGCAGTTTGTGCCTATCTGCTTCCATATATACGGAACAGCGTCGAGTCTGATGACATCTATACCTCGGTTTGCCATATAGAGCATGTTGCCGACCATGTCGTTGAACACCATAGGATTTGCATAGTTCAGATCCCACTGGTATGGGTAAAATGTAGTCATGACCACCTGATTGCAGTCATTTATCCATGTGAAGTTACCAGGCGCCGTAGTTGGGAATACCTCAGGCACGGTCTCCTCGTAAATATTTGGAACAAACCAGTCATCATAGAAGAAATATCTGGATCTCGCGACAGGATCCCCCTGTCTCGCTGCCCTTGCCCACTCATGATCCTCACTTGTATGGTTCATTACGAAATCCAGACAGCAGCTTATACCCTGTCTGTGACACTCTGCAGTGAGGTCCTCCAAATCCTCCATGGTTCCAAGCTCAGGCTTTACCTTTCTGAAATCCGCAACAGCATATCCGCCGTCATCTCTGCCTTTAGGGCTTTCCAGCAGCGGCATAAAATGAAGATAATTCACACCACATGACTTCACATATGGAAGCTTTTCTTTTACACCCTTCAGCGTTCCCGCGAATGCATTTGTGTACATCATCATACCTAACAGATCATTCTGCTTATACCAGTCCGGATTCTTGACACGGCTTCTGTCCAGCTTCTTGAGATCAGCATTTCTCTCCTGATAATAACCATACAGAGAATCACACAGCCAGTCAAATGCCTCCATATTGTTGTTATAGAGCTCGCAGTAGAGCCACTTGAGCTCGTCATATCTCTCATCAAATCTCTTAGTATATTCTGCAGTCTTTTTCACTGTCTTTGAACCTGCCATTTATCTTCTCCTTTTCTGACTATAGTCAATTAACTTATCATTCTCATTTTATTTATGTAATCTATATCATTACCGTACACCGCTATTTTTAATCTGTTGCCGTATTTTTATCTATTACTGTCTCTCGGCAATGAGCTTCTCAACCTCAGATCTCTCCGGCATAACCTTGAGTGCTCCCTTGCGTGTTGTGATGATCGATGCAGCAGCATTTGCGAATACAAGCATCTCTGTAAGCTTATCAGTGTCAAGATCTTCAAGTCCATTATCAAGTACATAATTCAGCACGCATGCACAGAAAGTGTCCCCGGCGCCTGTGGTCTCTATAGTGTTCTCCTGGATAAACGGCTTTGCCTCAGCGACTACATCCCCATAGTATGCACGGCTTCCATCTCTTCCCATGGAGAGAAGTATCAAAGGTATATTGTATGTGTCCTGAAGTATCTTTATACCCTCGTCAAAATCCTCTCTTCCTGTGAACCACTGTATCTCATTGTCCGATATCTTGAGCACATCACACTGTCTCATACCCCAGTTGATCTGATCATGGGCCTCGTCCAGCGTCTTCCACAGAGGCTCCCTGAGGTTCGGGTCAAATGTGACGATGCATCCAGCCTCCTTTGCAGCAGCCACAGCCTTCTGTGTTGCAGCACGTGACACTTCATATGTCAGTGAGAGTGATCCGAAATGGAACAGCCTGGCATCCTTTATGATACTCTCATCCACCTCATCTGCGCTTAACATGATATCCGCTCCCGGATTCCTGTAAAATGAAAAGTCTCTGTCTCCGTCCTCATAGGTATGCACAAACGCAAGTGTTGTATGTACATCCCTATCAAACTTCAGATTGTCAGTATTGATCCCGGCATCAGCCACAACATCGGCAAGCATTTTTCCAAGGAAATCATCCCCTACCTTTCCAACAAATGCAGTCTTTTTGCCAAGCTTCTGCAGCATAGCAAGAACATTGCATGGTGCTCCGCCCGGATTGGCCTCCATCATCATATTGCCCTGACCGCTGAGCCCGTTCTGTGTAAAGTCTATGAGCAGTTCTCCAAGTGCCACAACATCAAATCTCTTCATGGTACATATCCCCCTTATAATCTAAAATAAATACGTGCCTGTTTATTTAACTGTTTATCACCAACAGCAAATGTATGAAACATGTTTCACCATATATGTGTATTCTACATTTTATCATCGCCAGCCGTCAAGATGATTTTTAAATATGTGTTGTTTTTATTATAGCAGACATACAATTTTAGCATATGGCGATATCTATAATATTCTTGTATTTATGTAACACGAGGCCTTGTAGATATTTATCTCAGTTCTACGCAATAGCATGCTCTAGTTCGTTGCTCATAAAAAACATCCCCTGATCATCTGTAATCATAACCCGGGGATGTTCTCCTAAATTAACATATATTCACTTTAAATATATGACTGTTTTGACATATACCGCATTGTATTTACAGTTTTGTCACATTTGTCGCCTGTGGACCCTTTTCACCGTCCACAACCTCATACTCTACTGTATCTCCCTCTTCAAGAACCTTGAAGCCCTCCATATTCAGTGCTGAGAAATGTACAAATACATCTGCTCCATCCTCATCACATATAAAGCCGTAGCCTTTCTTTGCATTAAACCATTTTACTTTTCCTGTCTTCATACTGCTTCCTCCTTAAAAACTACCCGGATTCTTACGATCAGGAAGATCGTCACCCGCCTGATGTACAAAAAAGGACACAGAACGATATCGTTCTGTGCCCCTTTGCACTTACACCCACATTATATGACCTGTTGTCTCATATTGCAAGTTTATTTTTTTCGTGAATTTATATCTTTCCGGATATCATCAGCAACAGCCGTCACTGACTTTTCTATATCAGCTATATCATCCTTGATCCCTTTTGATATCTCAGATGCTTCTTTCTTCAACTTAGCAGTCTTCTTCTCTGCATCATTCTTCAGCTCTGATGCCTTTTTCTCAGCGTCTTTCTTTATCTCCTCAGCCTTCTTCTGTGCCAATGCAGCCTTTTTCTTTGCAGCGTCCACACGTTTCTTTGCAGCCGCCTTGGCTGCCGCTTCCTTCTTCTCAAGCTCAGGTGACATATCCGTGTAATCGTACTCAAACACAACTGTTGAGAGTGGTGGAACCGTGATGTCTATACTGTAAGGAGTTCTGGCATTCTTCTTGTCCAGTGCCTTGACCGGCTTGCTGTTGAGTCTGCCCTTTCCGCCAAACTGTACATCATCTGAGTTGAGTATCTCCTTGTATGTCGTGTAGCACGGAGCCGGTATACTGTAATTATCTCTCTCAACCGGAGTGAAGTTGCATACGAAAAGCAGCTGCTTCTTCGGAGTTGAGCCTCGTCTTACAAATGAAAGTATGCTCATGTCCGGGTGATCGCAGTCTGTCCACTCAAATCCCATTGGATCTGTGTCATTCGCATACATCGCATCATTGGTATTGTAAAGCTTATTGAGCGCTTTGACATACCTCTCCATGCCCTGATTGAGCGGATTGTCTAAGACGAACCAGTCAAGGCTTCTCGCCTCACTCCACTCTCTAGGCTGTGCAAATTCCTGCCCCATAAAGAGCAGCTTCTTGCCCGGATGTCCATACATGAATCCGTACGCAGTTCTGAGATTTGCGAATTTGTCCTCCTCGCTGCCAGGCATCTTTTCTATCATTGAACGCTTGAGATGAACTACCTCGTCATGGGATATGACGAGAACATAGTTCTCAGCATACGCATACGAAAGACTGAAAGTCAGCATGTTCTGGTTGTTCTGTCTGAAATATGGATCCATCTGCATATACTCAAGGAAGTCATTCATCCATCCCATATTCCACTTGAACAGGAAACCAAGTCCGTCCATGGATGCCGGAGCAGTTACACCTGCCCACGCTGTTGACTCCTCTGCTATTAGATATGCCCCCGGATTTCTCTCCTCCATGATGCGGTTTATATTCTGCATAAGTGCTATTGCCTCAAGATTTTCGTTTCCACCATGCTCATTCGGAAGCCACTGTCCATCCTGCTTGCCATAGTCGAGATACAACATGGATGCCACAGCATCCACGCGGAGTCCGTCTATATGGAACTTCTCGACCCAGAACAGAGCATTTGCCGTGAGGAAGTTTGCCACCTCATTGCGGCCATAGTCAAATATATATGTGCCCCAGTCAGGATGCTCTCCTCTTCTTGGATCCGGATGCTCATAGAGAGGCATCCCATCAAAACGTCCAAGTCCGTGCGCATCCCTAGGAAAGTGTGCTGGCACCCAGTCGAGGATAACACTGATTCCCTTGCTGTGCATATAATCAACGAAATACATAAAATCTACTGCATCACCATATCTGCTGGTCGGTGCATAATAATTGGTAACCTGGTAGCCCCATGAGCCGTCAAATGGATACTCTGATATACCCATGAGCTCTACGTGCGTATATCCCATCTCATTGAGATAGTCTGCCACCATAGGAGCGAGCTCCCTGTATGTGTAGAAGCCTGCATCGTCATCCTCAACCTTCTTGTGCCATGAGCCGAGATGCATCTCGTATATGGACATAGGCATGCGCATTCTGTCAGTACGGCTGATCTTGCTTCTATCCTTCATCCATGATGTATCCTTCCACTTATAGCTGCTTATGTCCGCAACCACAGAGGCATTCTCAGGTCTCATCTGACACTGGTTGCCATATGGATCCGCTTTGTACAGTATCTCTCCATATCTTGTCATGATCTGATACTTGTACACAGCACCTGGCTCCACGCCCGGCAGGAACAGTTCGTATATTCCCTCATTTGCCGTGATCTGCATAGGATTTACATTACCATCCCAGAGATTGAAATCACCGACTACACTGACACGTCTTGCATGAGGAGCCCACACTGCAAAGTAGGTTCCACGTACACCGTCTATAGTCATAGGGTGTGCGCCAAGCTTCTCATATATATTGTAATGTCTACCCTCCGCAAAAAGGTATGTGTCAAAATCCGTGATAAGCGATTCAAATGAATATGGATCTGCACTGTTTATAATGGTGCCATCCTCATATGTGGTGACAACATTGTACTTGTTGCCATCGTACTCCTTCTTATCAAAATAAATGGCGAACAGTCCTTCATTTGTCATCTGTTCCATGGTGTGTATCTTCTTACCTGTGCGCGATGTAACCTCTACCCTGATTGCCCCCGGCTTGTACACAACGATTATCTGACCTTCACCATAATCATGGATTCCCAGCAAATGCTTTGGCGCATTGATCTTGCTGGCAATGAGCTCATCATAGAGCACCCAGTTTATCCACTCCTCGATTCTTTTTCTCATAACTACCTCCCATTATGTAACCTTCTATCTGAATTTGTGTGGACGTGATTTCTTATAGCTTATAACCCTGACTATGATAGTAACCACAAGTCCAACAAATATCGTTCCAACATACACCCAAAGAACCTTCGTTCCCGTACCGGCCGGTATTATATCCGGCAGGACATCGTGTCCCGGAAAAAGCTCCGCATAGCTTTCTCCAAACACCATTCTTCTTATGCCATACATGATTCCGCTGCCGGATACCGCCATGGCTATGAAGCTGATTATTCCTATTATAACGCCTGCAGCGCCGCCCCATACAACACACTCATACAGTCTCCTTCTCCTTATGACTACAAAGCATGCCACCAGAAGCACAATGGATATGAACACACCATTGCTTGCCTTGGATTTGATGTCTGCAAGCTGTTCAAGCCTCATCACATTCTCAGTGGACAGATATACGTTGCCAAGCCTGTACTCCTGCTCGCTGTCCCCATCCAGAGCATCCAGCACGATACTGTATTCCACCCACGCATCAAATTCTGATAATTCATCAGTCTGTCCGTTATTCATGACTGAACTTATCGTGCCGCTATTACTCGGCTTGTAGCTCTTCTCCGCAACCCTGCAAACGCTGAACGAACACATTATCGCCGTGGAGATGATCAGCAAGACCAGCGAAAGTGCCATTATCACCTGAAAAAATCTATATTTAAACATCTGTATATTTCTCTGCTTTTCCTGTATTATAATATGTATGGATCATTAAGACCCACTGCATATATGATACCATTTCCCCCTTTTTATGTAAAGGAAAGTAACATGTTGTTTTACTTCATTTTTCTTAGGAAACAACATGAAAATAATCCGCGAAAATGCGCATTTTTTTGTTTTTTAGTCTTGACAACGAATTGCGTTTCATCTATTATATGTGAGTATGTTTACATTGAATTGTCCGTGTCCGGTTTTAATGTAAAACCTTATTATATTTAATTAGATTTTATGGAGGTAAGAATTTTGGCTAATATCAAATCTGCAAAGAAGAGAATCAATGTTATCGAGAAGAAGACACTTAGAAACAAGATGATCAAGTCTAAGGTTAAGACAGTTATCAAGAAGGTTGAGGCTGCTATCGCTGCTGGTGATAAGGCTGCTGCTCAGCAGGCACTTGTTGTTGCTACATCAGAGATCAACAAGGCTGCTTCAAAGGGCATCTACCACAAGAACAACGCTGCTCGTAAGGTATCACGTCTTGCAGTTGCAGTTAACAAGATGGCTTAAGCATCTGGCTGATAACTACATAACTTTGACACAAGGATTTGGATATATTAAACGGCTGCATATATTTGAACCAATCATAGTTATATAAAAAATAACCACTGTTTTCACAGTGGTTATTTTTTTGCCTCAATATCTAATATCATCACCAGTCTCCTACTGCATCTCACACAGCTCCACGATCATGACCTCCATCGCCGCGTTATCCATAACCTGTCCGGTCTTGAGCTTGTAGTCCATGTCCTGACAGTTCTCCACTATGTCTTTAAGCTGTGCCATGCTGTAGCCCCTGCACTGAGCCTTGTAATTCTTCACCGCCCACACCGGGCATCCTGCGATCTTCGCCAGGCTGGCGTCCTGCGCGCCATCTAATAATGCCATCCTTACCAGAAGGAGCTTGTTGAACTGTCTCATGATACATGCGTTTATCATGATCGCCGATTCCTTATTCTCAAGAAGATCGTGATACATACTGCAAGCCTTCTCCTTCTGCTTTGCAATGATGAAGTCTATCATCTGATACACCTTGCTCTCCGCATCCTGACTGCACAGAAGATCCACATCATGCTCGCTGACCTGCTTCGTGTCTCCGGCGTAGCTTATCATCTTGTCAACCTCATTCTTGATACAGTTCATATCCATGTTAGCAGCTTCGATTATCTTGTATATCGCCGTGTCTGTGGTGGCAACACCATCGGCACGGAACAGTGACTTCACCCACATGACCATCATCTTCTCATCAGGGGTCGCAAAATCCAGAGCCTCTCCATTCTTGTCCACAGCCTTGAACAGCTTATACCTGGTGTCCACATCCATCTCTACAAATATGGCAACTGATGTATCCTCTATCTCCACCAGCTTCTTTGCAAAATCCTCGTTGCTGCTCTTGAACAGACCACTGTTCTCCACAAGGACAACTCTTCTGTCCGCAAAAAATGGCATCTCGTTGCAGAATGCAAGAAGCTCAGATGTATCGATCCCATTTCCGGCAAATTTCATAAAATTCAGATTATCGTCCTTATCAGTCAGAGCCGACAGCAGCTTATCCCTGTACTGGTTCACGAGATACCTCTCCTCCCCATACAGAAGATATATCTTGGCAAACTCCCCCGTCTTTATATGTTGGTTTATGACCGCCATCGCGTTCTTTTTTTCTTTTTTCTTTGTTGCAGCCATTACGTTTCTCCTTCATCAAGCTTATGTCTCACAATATGATTTTCAAAATACAGTACCAGTTTCTACCATAATTATATCTTATGTGGCAAATCTGACCTGTTTTTCTATGTATTTTGATAATATCAGAGGTTATCTGACCTGTTTTTATAATCACATATTGATTATTTTTATAATGTCACTTTGGTTTTATAATCACCTACAGATTGTGAGTTTATGTACACTCACTCCAATAAACACAAATCTAATTATAACGGAGGTTCAACATGGAGACAACAGAAAGATATAAGTTAAATAAGGAACTTGCCCAGATGCTTAAGGGCGGAGTTATCATGGACGTTACAACACCTGAGCAGGCTAAGATCGCTGAGGCTGCCGGCGCTTGTGCAGTTATGGCACTTGAGAGAATCCCAGCAGATATCAGAGCTGCAGGTGGTGTATCACGTATGAGTGACCCACAGATGATCAAGGGAATCCAGAACGCTGTATCAATCCCTGTTATGGCTAAGTGCCGTATCGGACATTTTGCAGAGGCTCAGATCCTTCAGGCCATCGAGATCGACTACATCGACGAGAGCGAGGTTCTCTCACCAGCAGATGACGTATACCATATTGACAAGAGACAGTTCAAGGTTCCATTTGTATGTGGTGCCAAGGATCTCGGCGAGGCTCTCAGAAGAATCAACGAGGGTGCTTCAATGATCAGAACTAAGGGTGAGCCTGGTACAGGTGATATCGTTCAGGCCGTAAGACATATGAGAAAGATGAACAGCCAGATCGCTGAGATCGTCAGCATGAGAACAGATGAGCTGTATGAGGCAGCTAAGAAGCTTGAGGTTCCTTACGATCTCGTTCAGTATGTACATGAGAATCATCGTCTCCCAGTTGTAAACTTCGCAGCCGGCGGTGTTGCTACTCCAGCAGATGCAGCTCTCATGATGCAGCTCGGCGCTGAGGGTGTATTCGTAGGTTCAGGTATCTTCAAGTCAGGAGACCCTGCTAAGCGTGCTGCTGCCATCGTTCAGGCAACAACAAACTTCAATGACGCTGATCTCGTTGCAAAGCTTTCAGAGGGACTTGGCGAGGCTATGGTTGGTATCAACGAGCAGGAGATCGCAATCCTCATGGCAGAAAGGGGTAAGTAATATGCAGGTTGGTGTATTGGCAGTACAGGGAGCTTTCGCAGAGCATGAGCATGTACTTTCCGAGCTCGGCGTATCATGCATAGAACTTAGAAATGCCGGAGATCTGAACAAGCCTTATGACGCCCTGATCCTTCCCGGCGGTGAGAGCACAGTCCAGGGAAAGCTTCTCAGAGACAGCGACATGTTCGACACTATAAAGTCTCAGATCAAGGGTGGCATGCCGGTTCTTGCCACATGTGCAGGACTTATTCTTCTGGCACAGCACATCGAAGGTGATGACACTGTACACCTTGGCACTCTCCCTGTCACAGTAAAGAGAAATGCCTACGGAAGACAGCTTGGAAGCTTCCACACAGAGGCCGAGCTTAAAGGTATCGGTGAGGTTCCTATGACTTTCATCCGTGCACCTTATGTGGCTGAGGCTTCACCTGAGGTTGATGTCCTTGCAACAGTTGATGACAAGATCGTGGCGGTTAAGTACGGCAACCAGTTTGCCCTCTCCTTCCACCCTGAGCTTGACAGCGACTACAGGATCCACAAGGCATTTGTAGACAGTATCCAGTAATATATTGACTACAGTCTAAAACATATATCAATAAAGAAAGCCTGTGACATATACAGCAGTTATCTGCCGGTATATGTCACAGGCTTTTTCTAATCTATTTTTCCGGTATGCTCCAGGCCATCAAAGTCCGTCATACTCTCATGCTCAGGAAGCTTTGTGAGCGGTTCTTCCTTCTCCTCTATCTTCTCAAGGATCTCCTTGTATTCATTATCCTTGATGTGGTTGCCGATGATCTCCGCCACATCCGTAACTGTGACAAATGCAGAAGAATCTATGGAATTGATGATGTTCTTCAGCTCACCGATCTCAAATCTCGTGATAACACAGTAGAGCACTGTCTTGTTGCCGCTTATCATTCCCTTGCCCTGCATGATGGTAACTGTTCTTCCAAGCTTCTTGTATATCTTGTCTGCCACCTCTCTGGCATCATCAGTTATGATCATGGCTGCCTTCGCCTGCTCAAGACCGGTCTCAACCATATCAAGCACCTTTGATGTTATAAAGTATGTAAGAAGACTGTACATCGCCCTGTCCAAACCAAAGAGCATTCCCGCAATAGAATATATGATCAGATTCATGCCCAGAACAACTCTTCCAACCGGCCAGTCTTTTTTCTTGTTCAGCATGATGGCCACGGTCTCCGTTCCATCCAAGCACCCGCCGAACTTGATGATGATACCAACTCCAAGTCCAAGTATCACACCGCCGAAGCACACCGCAAGTATGGTCTCTGAGGTTGCATTTTCAAGGGGTTTGAATATCTCCACAAATACTGAGAATACAGCCATGGAATAACCGGACTTCACCATGAACATCTTACCAAGCTGTCTTGAACCTATTATAAGAAACGGAACATTAAGAACGATCGTCAGAATACTCAGGGACACTTCTGTGAGATTATTGATCATGATACCTATACCGATGACTCCTCCGTCAAGTATGGTGTTCGGCACGAGAAATTCTTCGATAGCAAATGCAGCTATAACTGCGCCAAGTGTCAGCATTACAAATTCCAGCAGTAATTTTAGTTTTTTTGTCATACTCATCTTCCTTTCCACATCATAGTCGTTTCTTCCTTCCCCTGTTCTCCTTTCAGAATTCTTATTCTCATAACTCCCTGATCATCTGTATTCGGTTACCGAAATTCCACCATCCGTTATCTCTACACATATAGCTCCATGGTCTATGGTACTCATTACATCAGCTCCACAGGCATCCAAACGCTCCAGTGTCTCCCCGTGCGGATGACCATATCGGTTATTCTCCCCCGCCGATATGATCGCAAGATCCGGGTCGACTGCTCTCAGGAACTCCCCACCCGTAGAATATCTGCTGCCGTGATGTCCGACCTTCAACACATCAGCACTCAGATCACCGCCCTCCGAGATAAGCTCCCGTTCTCCATCTTCTCCCAGGTCTCCCGTAAATAAAACACTGTACCCTCGATACTCCAGACGGATAACCGCAGAAAGATCATTTGCATCTTTTATATCAGTTTTTTCGGACGGATGCAAGAAATTTAACCACACCTTAGCCGCGTCCTTGCCATAGGACATTTGAGAACCGCCGTCCATATATATGATATTTACGCCTCTTTTCTCTGCCAGCTCAAGCAGTTCACCCATATTTTCAATATCACCATACATCGGAACCACAAGATTATCTATTCTGATACCGGAGTTCGTATCGCTTAGAAGATATTGGATACCGGACACATGATCTTTATCTCCGTGTGTCACAAATGCATAGTCTACATGAGCTGCACCATAAAACTTTAGAACAGGCGCCATCACGTACTCACCAACCTTATTGCTACTCGTCGAGCCCCCATCTATCAATATATTTACTCCCATGCCAGACCTTATAAGTATGCCGTCTCCCTGACCAACATCCATAAATACAACTCTGAACTCCCGGTCAAATGAAGCTGCTTCGTAACACACGCAACACAAGGTCATGATCACAGCAGCGCACAGACAGACCATCCGCCTCCTCACCCTGGCGCAGTCTGCACTCTTTGCTCTTACAAGCAGGATCAGCACTCCAACCATAGCCATATAAAATACTACGATCATCATAACCGACACATGGCCTGTATTTATACTGTAAAATGGAAGCTTCATCGCCCATTCGCAAAGCTGCCTGTATATTGCAAGTATCAGCTTCACAGGAAACGCTCCTATGCCCACCGCCATCTCATTGCCCTGTAGTATCCCGGGAAAAATAAGCATAGCCGCAATCACGACGATACTCACGAATATTATCACAGAAACCAATGGCACTATGAGCAGATTCAGAAAGATCGAATACAGCGGAAACTGGTAATAATAGAATATAACAAGCGGTCCGGTGGCAAGTGTTATCGCCAGATTCATTACAAGTGTGCTGACTACCTTATTCTTAGTTGGAATAAGCTTTTTCATAAGTGCTCCAGGCACCGCCATCCCCAGCACTGCAGCAAAAGACAACTGAAATCCGGCATCAAGGATAATACCCGGATCAATCAGCGCCTGTATGACTGACGCGGTTCCCGCGGATGTAAGCATATCAGGGCTTCGCCCCTTTACCTGACCGATCACAGATATCACCATCATTATCATGGCTCTTACAGTTGAACTCGCCATCCCTGTCATAACTCCGTAAAGTACGATCACAGATATAGCCATTATACCTGATGCCATATATGACCCTGTAAGCCTTCGCAGCACGCCGAATAATGTCATTCCTATTATTGCTATGTGCACACCGGATATCGCCAGAATATGAGCTATTCCATTCATCTGAAACAGCTTCTTCGTATCCCTGTCAATGCCGCTCTTATCCCCCAGTAGCATTGCCTTTATCACCGAGCCATCCGTCTCTCCAAACACACTGTCTGTGATCTCCCCGGACTTTATACGCAGCCTGAACAGAATGTCTCCTATACGGCTGTAGTCCTCTCCACACTCCAGAATGGAGATATCCTTTCCTACTATATATATTCCCTTGTGCGAATAATATTCCCGCGCATCGAATTCGCCCGGATTATCTGCAGAGTCCGGCCTTGACAGACTGCAGCTTAAGGTCAGCTTCATTCCGGTCTTCAGGCTTCCCACGTCTTCCATGTACAGCAATACCTTTGATCTTCCCCGGTATTCCACAGTTTCTTCTGAGTCGCCTCCGCCAAATGTTATCCATTCCGCATACACATATACCCGCCATTCATCGCCGGACTGCCTGATCTCGTACACCTTTCCTTCTATACCGCCCGGCTGCTGCCCATCGAGCTCTTCTGCGAGTCTCTCCTGCTTTGACATAGCACAGCCATTCATATAACCGGTCAACGAGATCATTCCAAATATCATCATACTCAGAACGCATCTGACGATCCTGTTCTTTCTGTCTTTATCACCATGAGCTTTGCCACTATAAAAAAACATGGCTGTGCCGGCTTTGTCCATGTAAACCGACAATACCGGTGCAGCCAATATGACCAGACCAATTATAAGCACTGAACTGTCAGCCGCCTCTTTATACGCCTCTCCAAGCGCAAAGCATACTGCTATCCAGAATAATGGTCTCTTTATATTCGTATCCTCCCGTTTTGTTCAAACTTCTGTTTATCTCTCAAGCTTTGAATAATCAGCAGTAAATTTCCTGCTGAGATCGATGTTGTTCAATCTGTTATTTGTATTATCCACATTTATCTGTACCATCTTGACATCTTCAA
>OGXH01000795.1_pt1 | contig 23179 bp, 17 predicted proteins | sample 1576241 | NCBI WGS metagenome assembly OGXH01 (sample SAMEA3541529, study PRJEB24748) | human gut metagenome | biome: human gut; feature: human-associated habitat; material: faeces | place: China | collected 2012
GTGAAGGCTTTTCAATGATTACGGATCTTGTTGATTATCTTAACAACAACCTTCTAATCGCCCATTACTGCGGTTTTGATATTTCTGCTCCGTTGCCTTCTTACTGGACGTTTGATCGTTTTCTAAAACAGCTTGATAACGGTGTACTTTCATCCATTATGAAATCCCAAGTTCTTTATCTTTCGAAACAAGGTATTGTTGATACATCTTTTATTGGTTTGGACTCTACTCCGATTGCTGCAAACACTTCACAGAATAATCCTAAATCTTTTATATCCAACAAATTTAAGCCTGATAACCAGCCCAAAGCAGATACTGATTGCAAACTTGGCGTACATACTGCTTCTAACCAAACAAACGAGAAAAAGTATGAATTCTACTGGGGTTACAAAAACCACGTCCTTGTTGACTGTATTTCAGGTCTTCCCATTTATGAACTGACCACTACCGCCAATGTCCATGATTCCACTGTTGCGCTTGATATTTTGGCTGACACACATACCTTTCTGCCGATAACCGAATGTACCTTCCTTGCTGATAAAGGCTATGATGTTAAAAATATCTATAATCAGGTACAGGAACTCTACCAAGGCGAATGTATTATTCCATTAAACAAACGATCCACCAAAAATCCAAAACTTCTTCCACAGGGAAATCCTGTCTGCGATGCCGGGCTTGCCATGTGGAAGGATGGTAAATTTTCTGATAATGGACGTACTCGCCAAAAATTCTGCTGCCCACTAAAATCAAGCAAAGACGCTGATTGTCCCTGCCATCACAAAAATTTTTACAACGGCAAGAAGCATCGCGGCTGTACAAAATACATCACCATTCCCGATGATTTAAGACTCTCCGTCGACAGAGACAGCAAATATTTCAAAAGTAATTACTCTCTTCGTACAGAATGTGAAAGATACAATTCACGTTTCAAAAATACAGGGCAGGAACGTATGTGGGTAAGAAATAAATCATCTGTTACCAACTTGAATACAATTGCCCATATAAGTCTGTTAGCGGTTGCTGTTGCGGCAATCACCACCGGCACAGGGCAATCCTATCGTAAGCTTAAAGCTGTAAAGCGAATCGCATAATAAAGAGCTATTCATATCTCCCCATTTGCGTAGGTTCTGGACTTACGTCAGCTTTGCTATGTCATAAATTCCCATTCTTTCCGATTTGCAAAAGCTAACTGCCAAATCCAACTGTTAAATCAATTCGTTTTGCTCATCTCTCTAATCTCTACCAGAATAATCAGTATTATCAAGGCTTTCGAGCCTTTCCCACCTCCCCAAACTCATCCCGAAACTTCCACTTTATCTTCACCCTGTCCTTTGCATACACGACAATCTCCTCCACAAAAGCATCCACCATTTCTCTGTTAAGTCCCGTCAGCTTCAGCTGCCCTTCCAGCATCTCCAAACCTGCCACTTCCGGCACATCCATATCTGCCATCTTGGTGACTGCTGCCATCTGCTCTTCGATATTCTCCTGTAGGCGCTCAAGCATCTGCTCATATGTCTTACGCTGTTCCAGATATGTTTCTTTATCTGTCATTTCCAGCTTGTAGCTTTCATAAGCTTCACGCAAATCCTTTTCAATTAGTTCACGGCTATGCTCCATATCTGAAAGATGCTTCTCTGCCTGCTTTAATCGCTCTGCCTGTTTCTCCCGCTGCATATCCACAACATTTCTGGAATCTACCAGGACATCAATCATCATCTGAAGTGCTTTCTTCACAACGCTCTCCATATCCGCATCCAGCACACTGATATTGCATTTTTCATCAGTCTTGTCCAGATAATGATTTGCACAATAATACTTCGGTCGACCGGCATAAGTATGAGACAGGCGATGCCCACAGTTACCACAGATCATTTTACCAGTCAGGCAATGTGTTTCATGCTTTCTTTTGGCACTGGCACATGTATTTCCTTTTCGCATGGCAGCGACTTTTTCAAAATCCGCCTTGCTGACAATTGCTTCGTGACAATTTTCCACACGCTTCCATTCATCCTCTGGAAGTGCTTTGGCGTGTTTATCGCCAACATTCTCACTCTTGAATTGGCTGTAAACCATCGTGCCGGTGTACTGCTCATTTCCGAGGATTCTTCCTATTGCAACATTATTCCAGAGAGGCTTTTTCTCACGATATCTGGCAAGTTGCTTTTCACTTCCAGACTGCATGGCAATATACACTCCCGGCGTATCTATTCCATCCCGGTTCAGTCCTTCTGAAATTTTGTACATAGATTTTCCAGACAGAAACTCTTTGAAAATGCGCTTTACAATCTGACTGGCAAACTCATCCACAACCAACTTATGCTTGTCCTCCGGACTTTTCACATAGCCATAAGGAGCATAGGTAGCTATGTATTTACCATTGCCACGCTTTGTATCAAGTGTCAATGATACTTTGGAAGACTGTTCCTCACTGAAGAAATCATATAGAATCCCCTTAAATGCAACATCAATCTCACCGATACCACCCACATAATCTGCGCTGTCATAATTATCATTTATGGCAATAAATCGCACACCCATAAAAGGAAATATCTGTTCAATATATTTTCCCTGCTCGATATGATCTCTTGAAAATCTGGAGAAATCCTTTACAATAACACATGAAATCTGCTTTCTTTTCACCATTTCCAGCATTCTCTGCATATCCGGGCGGTCCATATTTTTACCAGAATAGCCATCATCCACAAACTCAACCACACTCATTTTGCGAAGTTCCTTATTTTTATTAATAAATCCACGGATAAAAGCACGCTGATTGGTAATACTGTTGCTCTCATCTTTTACAAATTCATCTTCCTTTGATAATCTCAAATATATTGCTATCTGCTCCATTCTATATCTCCTCTCCGTCTGCCATCCTGGCATACTCATCTTTAAAATTCAGATTAATTACCAGCCTCTTATCCGGATACAGGTAAATGCTGTCGACTAGAATTTTAATCATATTTCTATCCAGGGTAACCGCACTTTGAAAACGATAAATTGCTTTCAGCCATTGTATCTTCTTCTCACAAAATCTCTTCACACGCCTGCGGCTTGCCTCTTCATCCGATATCTGTCCCCGAAGTCTCATTATGGCATCAGCATTTTTCTCCTGCCTGTACTTGAAATCAGCCTTAGTAATCTCACCGGTAACATAAGACTGATATGCCTTACTCTCTTCATAATTCTTTCTGTCAATCTGCTTCTGAATTTTCTGAATACGCACATCATGATTTTTCAGTTCCCTGTCCATCACACCTCGCATGGAAGCCTCCGTCCTGGCACTGTCTGTAAGTACTGCAATTTGAGTTGTAAGCAGGTTATGCACTACCTTTATAAGCTCCTGCTCCATAATGGTACAGCCACACTGTTTCCCACCGAAATCATAATTGTATCTGCAGGAATAAAAATACTGGCGCTCCAGCACTCCGTCCTTCTCCAGGATTCTGGAAGCTAAAGGAATTCTTCTGCCACAATTTCCACAGAATAAAATTCCTGCAAAGATATCCTCTTTTATTGGCAGATTCTTTCCCCTGCCAGATGTGAAAATGCTTTCTTCCACCTTCTTATCCATAACAGCTCTTACCCTATCGAATAGTTCCTTATCCACAATCGCTTCATGTGTATTTTCAACCACAATCCAATCATTTTCATCCGTAGCATGCCTTGCCTCGTTATCATACAGGCTGGTACGCCTTTTCCCCTGTACCATGTTCCCAATATAAGCCTGATTTTTCAGGATGTTGGAAATCGTACCGGGATACCACGCCTTTGCCTCTGCACCTTCCTCCACATAGAGATTCCCTGTTTTCAGATAATCTCCCGGTAATGCAAGACGATACTCCTGAAGTGCTTTCGCAATCTCCCTGAGCGTCACTCCATCTGCTGCCAGTTCAAAAATCTGACGGACAACTGCCGCCGCGTCCCTGTCTATCACATACTTGCGAAGTGCATCCCCGCTATCCACCTTATAACCATATGGTGCATTGCTTCCGGTAAATTTGCCCCTTTCCATATCAAGCCTGCGACTGACTGAAACACGCTTTGAAATATCCTTGGCATACATGTCATTCACCAGATTTTTCAACGCTATTTCCAACGCCTTATTCTGGTTAAATTCTGCTTCCGTGTCAAAATGATCACTTACCGATATAAAACGTACCCCAAGAAACGGGAATATCGTCTCAATATAGTTGCTGGCTTCGATATAATCCCTGCCAAAACGGGACATATCCTTCACAATAATGCAGCTGATTTTCCCTTCTCTGACATCATCCATCATCTGCCCGAATGCAGGTCTGTCAAAACTGGTTCCCGACACTGCACTGTCAACATATTCATGGTATTCTGCAAATTCAGCCTTATCCTTGATAAATTCTCTTAAAATACTCAGCTGGTTGGCTATGGACTCCGACGGTCTGGATTTCAGTTCCACCGACAATCTGGCATAAAGTGCAACACGAAAGGATTTTCTCTGCTTTACAGGTACACCAGCTGTTACCGCTTCCGGTATCTGAACTGCATTAAATCTGTTCTTCGTTCTCGCCATTTACACCGCCTCCTTAAGCTCCAGCACTGGCAAACCATCTACCATGGTGTACACAGGTTCCGCATCTTTCTCATTAACGACATCAAACAATCCGGTAACCTTTTCCATCTCCTGACGATACTTAAACACAATTTCCACCCTGAAATCATCATAGATCAAAATTCTGTCAATAAATGAAACAAGTGCCACACGATCCAGATTTCCAATCACCAGACCTTCACGAAACTGCTCCAGATCCTTTGCCACAACAATTCCATTTTCATATATATTGCGGATGATTGTCTCCTGCTCCCTGATTGCCTGTTCAAGCTCCCGCTCTTTTGCCGAAAACTCCTCGCGGTACCTTGTAAACTGCTCTTTGCTGATAATCTCATCACGCAAATCCTGATACAGTGAAGCCTTAAATGCAGAACATTTTGTAAGCTCCTGCTTCAGTGCAACAATCTCTTTATCATGGGCAACGGCCTCATCATAATTCACATTCAGCTCATCCAGATGTGCCAGCACCTTTTCACAGTCGCACATACTGTTGATATATCCCTGTAATTCTCCCAGCACAATCTGATTCAGGTCCTCCTCACGGATGCAGTGACGACTGCAGGCATCTTTACCGTTCCGGTTATAATTAGAACAGATATAGTTGATATATTCCCTGCCCTTGTATGACTCCTTGCGATGAACCATACTGCTGCCACAATCACCACAATATAAAATTCCCGCATACATATATGATTCGTTTTTTCCAGCAACTGCTATGGTATCCCGACTCATCAGAATCTGTACTGCATCAAAGTCCATCCTGCTGATAATTGCTTCATGCGCATTCTCCACTACCACCCAGTCACATTCCGGTACTGCTATTTCCTTCTTAACCTTGTGACTGACAGTTGTTCGTTTTCCCTGCGCCAATGTTCCGATATACACCACATTCTTAAGAATCCTGGACACTGTCTGGGCAGACCATTTTGACTGTCCTGCGCCTTTAAAACTGGTACTGTATTTTTCTCCGCATTTTGCCTTATATTCCGATGGTGCAAGCACGCCATTCTTGTTAAGAATCCTTGCAATTCCTGATGCACTCATTCCCGAAAGCTTCTTTGCAAATATCCCCTGAACCACACCGGCTGCATAAGGATCCGGCACCAGATGATTCTTATTATCCTCTGCCTTTTGATAACCATATGGTGCAAATGCGCCGATAAACAGCCCATTTCTTCTCAAAATGCCCTGACTGGTACGAACCTTCATGGACGTATCACCGTTATACTGCTCATTCAGCAGGTTCTTGAAAGGAATGATCGTATGCGTCTCACTGCTACTGGCAGTCAGGCTATCGTACCCTTCCGATACCGCAATAAAACGCACATTATATTTCTTAAAAGTTTTCTGTATCAGCTCATCCGCACCAATACGCTCCCTGGCAAGTCGGGATAAATCTTTTACAATAATGCAGTCAAGCTTCCCCGCTTTCATGGATGCCATCATCCTCTGAAACTCCGGTCTGTCAAAATTACTTCCGCTGTAACCGTCATCAATAAAAATATCCACCAGCTTCAAATCATCATTGGCACCTATAAATCCCTCCAGCAAAAGTTTCTGGTTGGAAATACTGTTACTTTCCTTCTTCTCCAGTCCATCAATATCTTCATCTCCCTGAGACAATCTCAGATAAATTCCTGTTCTGTATATATCAATCTGTTTCTTACTCATTACAATTCCTCCTATCGTTCTTCAACTGCTGTAAAAATAGCTTCTATTGATATCTAAGTGACGCTTTCCGTTCTATATAGCAATTCATAACATCCGTAATGCTACAGCTTCCTGCAAAGGTGGACTGAACAGTATATTTTCCATACCGTTTCGCCTTTCCCTGTTGTTTTGCATCATGCTGCGAACACTCCGTCACATTCCGCTCTTTCGTATCTGTTTCCTGCAAAATACACTCTTCTCCTTCCCTTCAAAAATGAAAAACAGCCTGAAAATGTCCTCCTTATGGCTAAATCATGCGACACAAAAACCGCTCTCCATAGTTAACAAAGTCTCTTGTTACATCTGCTGTAACAACCGCGCTACATATCACATTTACACACGAAAGCCGAAAAGCACAAACCCTACAGAAAAGCTAAATAACTTACATCTTTTCTTCATTCTGGTTCGATATTCATTTCAACTTAAACTGTTTTGACGTCATATATTCTTATAATCTCTGACGCCATACTCTGCATCCATACGATGTTTCCGTATGTAAATATGTATGTAAGCTTGCGCTTACTTTGTTGACCATGGACAGCGGTTATTATTTCATGGTGTCTCATCTGCACCGACATTTTCAAGCTGTCTTGCTGTCAACTATTCAATTAGAAAACTTAACATTGGTCATCACGTTGGCTAGGCGTTCGCAATGTTTTACAGGTATTGTGGCTATTTTTTAATCTGTTTTCCTGCCACATGCTTATATTACATTCCAAGCAAATATTTGTCTACCACTTTTTTCCACATTTTCTGACAAAATATAATTTTCAGCATTTTTACCAGTCACAACCATCACACGAGCCCTTATAAATCATCGGGCAGCCACTATTATGCTGCACTTCCACCTGCTATTTCCTGCCCCAAATAGGCTATCAACAACTCTTCCAAAGTTGATTGTTCACCGTATGACATGGTTACTTTTATGGTATTCCCTTTACCCGTATCCATCTTAATTGTCTTTGCTTTAATATCTATTTTTTCCTCCATCTGCGTTACCTCCATTAAAAAAATCGCTACCCATAGCTCATTTGAAAATGCATAAACTATGGATAACGATTTTGGTTATCACTAATTCTGTTTTGGACTTCTCTTAACGTCCTATGAAGGTATACGCCGGTCTTTCTGACCCCTCATCGCCCCGTATACGTAGAGGTGTACTCACCTCCGGGAATTACAGATGAGCCACTATCTGTGTTCACGACGCCCTTCTCCATTCCGGAGAAGCACTATCTCCCCTACCTGCATTACGGGGATCGGGACGAACTTCTCGCCCCTCATGGGTTATTATCCTTACGCAACATACCTACTCCCGCATTGCCCGAACTTCCGTCCAGCCTCTTGACCTTCATCTCTCAATCCATCAGCCTACTAATATGATAACTGTGACTTTCATCCTGCGGGTATATGATCCGTAATTTTACTCAAATCTGTAACTGATATTCAGTTGTCAATTTTCATTTTCTCATTGGCTTGTCTCAAGCCTGGATATAGTATAAACCAATCCGGTGTCGTCCACAAGGTACTATCATGGTTTATTTTCTCGAAAAAGGTGTCAGTTTGTGACCTTTTTCTGATTTATGCAAAAGTATCATACCGCTTCGGTCAGTAATTGTACACTTCGGCAGAGTATGAAATTTGCAAATCGTGTATTCATTATACGATGGGTTTTTGTGTTTGTCTATGGACAGGGTTGCTGTTTTTTAAGGAAAACGCACCAGATTTTGGTTGAAATAAGCACAATACTTCTTATTCTTTAAAATGCCCTTCCAAACTAGTCCATCGTTCTATTCACCCACCATTAATTACTTCACGGTTACATACTTTTGATTCTTACTTTGAGGCTTATCCGGAATCGTCATCGCCAAACGTCCTTGTTCAACCAATGGTTTGACATATTTCTTCGTTGGCTTTCTTCCGGAATATCCTAACATTTCTGTGATTTCTAATATACCTTTCGGGGTTTGACAAAATTCCAAAATACGCTTAATTTTCTCATCCTCCGAACTACCCTTACTATCTTCTTGAGTTCCATCTTGGGTCCTATCTTGGGTCCTATCTTGGGTCCATCTTGGGTCCTCATCCTCTGTTGATACCCTGGTAAACGGAATGGACACGACAATAGAATTTTCCCTGAACTCATATGTTCCTTTTCCATAAACCTCTGTTATCTTTGGGACTCCACGACCTGTACGCTCACTTATGTGCAGTTGCAATAACATATCTGATAATTTTTGATTTACCGGTACAGATTCACCCGCGAAAAATCCTTCCATTGTCTGTCCCGGAGGAATTGTTCCTCTGGATAAAATCTCTATTCTGTCAGAAAACGCTGTTATCATTGGCGCATTCCCCGTTGTCCACTGATTATGCACAAATGCATTTATCATTGCTTCTCGGAATGCCTCTTCATCAAATAGAGGAATCTCTTTTCTCTCCACTATTCTTTCTCGTTCATCTGCCTGTGGAACATTCAGTACACCACCATACTCAAGAACTTTATCTAACGACATCAGCAAGCAGGTATTTCCGAATTCACGAACAGAATACATCGTGGATGTTTTATCTTTACCTTTAAAAATTGCAAAACGTATCGGAATGCCGCTATTATCTGACATTAACTGCGCCAACATATTATATTTCCCATTGTCCAGCAAAAAGCCAAGATTCTTCTTAAAAGTTCTTTTATTTAGTGTAATTCCCTTTGATGCATAATATACAAACAATTTATCAAATGTTAATTCTTGATTCTCCGATTCTGTATTACAAATCGTAGGTAGCCCAACACGCAATACATGAAATAGGTTCGACTCACGCTCTGGGTATTTATTCAGATTTACTTTACTGGATCCAATGCGTAAATATCTGTTATTATCAAAACTGGTCGGTACTTTAGTTGCTGCAGGTATATCTAAAATGACAACCCTTTTTCCTTCTACTGTAATTTCGTGAAATGAAAAATTGTTATCCGGAAAAACCTGTCTTGCCAAATAATGCTCTAGTGGCTCATTCTTTACATCAACCGTATAATCAAAAGTTGTTCCAATAATTTCATGAGTATCATTGTCTACTCCCCATACCAAATATCCGGCTTCGCGCCCTTCCAATGCGGCAGCATTTGACAACGAAGAAATATATTCACCAATTCCTGCTGGCTCATACCAGTTGGTCTTGAATTCATACCAATTCGCTTCTCTAGGATATTCAATTAGCTCTTTCACTTTGCTTTTATAATCCATGCAAATATCCACCTTTCCTAAAATAGAACTGCTATCTATTAGTCTCATTTTTTCTATTTAAATTATAACTCAGACTTTATTCTTAATTAAAGTCTTCACTTTCATCAAAATTCAAATCAAATATTGCCTCCTCGACAACCTTCACACACTCATCCGTATGCTTCTTAATATCATCACCCCAAAATCGGATAACAGTCCCCCCTTCAAACAACAATCTTTTGTTTACCTCATCATCCCTCTCTCTGTTTCTAGATATCTTACTTATCCAAAATTCACTGTTATTGCTCTTCTCCAGCCTGGGTTTTAATACTTCCCAGTCCTTTCCATGGAAAAATTCTCCGTCACAGAAAATTGCTATCTTATATTTTGTCAACACAATATCCGGATTTCCCGGTAACTTTTTATAATTCTTCCGGTACCGATAACCTTTTGCCCATAAAGCTTTTCTAAGGATAATTTCAATTTTAGTATCCTTTCCATGAATATTTTTCATGTTTTTATGCCGTTGTTCTTTAGTCAAAACATCCGCCATATATATCACCTTCTTATACTGTGTCTCCATCATCCAACACAAAACTTCTTTCAAAAGTAACTCCCGCGGCTTCTGCTATATCCTCAAGCTCTGCCACAGTAAAACTTTCTCTTTTCAGTTTTGCATTAAAATTTTGAGGTGTTGTTCCCAATCTCCTTGCCAACTCTGCCAGACTTATTTTCTGTCTGACACATAATACTTTTATTTGCTCAGATATTGTCATTTTTATTCTTCCTCCTTACCATGAGTCAGATGCAAATCCAATATAATTTTATCAGTCTTTCCGTCTGGATAAATATACTGTAATTCATCATAATCAAATTTTGGATTTAATACATGAATCAGACTATGATGATTTGGACACAATATAAGAAGATTATCTGATGAATTATCAACACTCTTTGAAAAATACTTAATATGATGAGCTTCCGCAATATTAACGCCATGTTCTTCACCGACATTTTGACCACATATCTGACATCTATACGCATATAGACGCTTTAACATATTTACTTTCTTTTTAGAATAGGTACGTTCTATCACAGATTTTACCGTCTTATTTAATGCTGCTGTATTATCATCAAAGTTTAAATACTGTTCAACATCATATTCTGAAACTTTTTCTCCATCAACATCTAAATTTATCACCTGAGTTTCTTCCATTGTTCCATCCAAAACTGATTTCACAATTTCTGTTATTTCTTTAAACTCCATTACATCCCATTGCTCATAAAGTTCTGTTACAGTCGCTGTTGGTTTTCTGTTATGTTGTCCAGCTCTTCCATTATCAAAAAACACATCAAATTCATCCCGTCTTCGTCTTAAATAAGCATTAGGTTCAACACCCGGACCGGTAATTCGTACTGATAAGTCATCCATCGCTTTTGACACCGGTCCACTATATCCCAATTCACGAAATGCATCATCATTAAACTTTGAAATGTAAAATGCCACTAAAGACTTTTTCTGATTTATTGTCATTTTCTTTCACCTAAAATCTTCCCATTAATATCCATTATCTGTCGGAAAATAGCTTCCAAAACATCAACCACGATACTATTACCTGCCAGTTTAATAAGCTTCTCTGTTGAATACAAATATCTGTTCTTTGTTACCATAGGATTATCACTAATTATCCTGTCAAAATCCGATTCATCAAATCCCATCAACTTAAAGCACTCTCTTGGAGTCAGATATCTCCATTTTGTCTTTCCTCTTGCCCGATTCTTATAAATAATCAAGCCGGAATTAGGATTACGGTCCTGCTTTGTCGTTACTGTATTAACAACGATGTCCCTAATCTCTTTTCCATCATACAACAATTCATTATCTTCCCATATTTTTCTTCTGGAAGGCGTATCATTAGGTTTACTTGCATCAGCTTCTTCCTTATATCGGGGAACATCATCGTAATCTAAACAAAGAATGTCTTTTAACCTTAAATTTCTTTGCTTTAAACGCGTTGCTTCATCCTTTTCCAAATTATGTTCTTCAAAGTACTTTTCTACTTGGGCTATCGTTTCTGCATTATTTTTGCACAATATACTGATCATATACGCTCTTTCTCTTTTTTGAGGAATACCAAAATTTTGAGCATTAAGCCTATATATTTTATTATAATATCCCAGATTTTCTAAAGTTTCCTTCCAATCACCAAAATCTGCAGCATGTGGTTTTGACAGAATATTAGTCACGTTTTCCATAAGCAGAAAGCGAGGTAATTCTTTTCCCATTTCATTCATTTCAAGCAATATACGTTCAACTTCCCAAAGCATACCAGAACGATTATGTGCATCCCTTGCTATTCCACTTTTATTCCCATGCCAGCATCCACATAATGATAAATCCTGACAAGGAAATGAATATGTGAACAAATCAATATTGTCGGGTATATCACTTCCCATAACATCCGTAATACTTACCATATTTCTTGTTTCTTTTATTGCTGCATACAATCTTCGTTTCAAATGCATTGGCATTCGCCTAAACGCCTCATCACTCATAGGTTTCTTTCCATCGGAACTCAGCGATAAACCTTTTAAAAAATTTGTAACATCTTCATCTGAAATATCTGCATATTTATTAATATCAATTTTGCCTTTATGTATCAGACAATATGCCAGTATTGCGTTAATATCCCAATCTGCAGTATTTACAATTTCAAAAGGTTTTCCAATTCTTGTTAATGCTTTTGCCTGACTGCCAATTCCACTAAAAGTTTCAATTACTCTAAACATTTCTTTTCTCCCGGGATCACCATACAGTATATTCCAAGCCATCCAAATCAATGGTATATGTAATTTGCGTTATTGACTCCGGTATATGATCATCCTTAAATGAGGCTTTTGTTATCTTCGGAAATGTATCATCGACCTCATATTTTCTTTTTTCTAATACTTTGTATTTTTCTTCCCTTATACTTGCACCCCGCTCATATCCCAACTGATATAACTGCTGTTCAATCTTATCTTTATCATATCCATCTGCAACTAGTCTATCCTTCATATCATTTATAGATATTCCTGTTCTTGACTGTTCTAATCTACAGAAATATAGTTGTAATCTTTTTAAACTTTGGAGCTGATGCTGTCCAGATATAGTAATAGTAGCACCATAACGTTTTACTGTTGACTTAACTTCATAGCTGCTCTCGTTTCCCTCTATATCGTGGCTCCCAGAATTAACAGCTGTCCATTCCACAGTATTATCCTGAGTGTATAAATCATCTAAAACCATCATTTCTGCAATTACACTGTAGGCTTCCTTATTAGAAATGGTATTTCCCATTAACTCACGCCACTTTTTCCACCATTCCAATGGTTCAGACATAAGATTTTTTCTATCCATTCCGTCAATTCCTGGCTCTACAAACTGCGCACAGACCGTAGCAAATTCATATCGTAAACTATCCAACATACAACTTAGAATAAGATACTTTTTTTCTATCCCACCAATCGCAAGAGTTCTGGAAAACAATCTGCTATTGGCAAATTTTTCTGAAATATCTCTGATATCATCAAATTCAATAGCAACACCATATCCTTCATTATCACGGATAACCATTGCTGAGTATTCTTTTGGTAACGTTTTAATTTCTCTTGCACCATTTTGCGTCGATGCGAAATACTCTCTAATTTCCTCCAGTATTCCCATAGCCTATTCCTCCTCAAAAGTATTCAACACTGTTTTTGCAACTCCATACGCCAATAGCGGAGGTACAGCATTTCCAATTTGCTTAAATGCATCGCCCATAGAACAATCAAAGAAAAAATCATCTGGAAAAGATTGTAACCTTGCAGCCTCCCTTACGGTAATTCCTCTTGGTTCAATTGGATGAATATGACTATATGTATCCTTTCCCAAATGTGCTACTAATGTATGAGATGGTTTTGTTACATCAAGTTTTTTCCATTTATTCTCAAATTTTTCTTTATCATATTGCGGAACCATTTTATTATAGAGACTAATGTATTCCTCACTATCCTTCTCATACCCAAAAAGTTTTGCCTCTTCATAGAATAGCTCTTCTGCTATCTTTGTCGCCGCAATATAATTATCTCCTTGTTGCATTCTCTCAAAGATCGGGAAATCTCTGGTATTCCTTCTGAATGCATTTGCCGAAACACCAAATCCCTCTTTACCATACCAGGTTCTCATTATTTTTTGATATTCATTCTGTGCTTCCGTTTTATATGGATACTCAATATTTAATGACACCAATTTGTATTTTGAGTCTGCTGTCGGAAATACTTCTGGTAAATCTGAAAAAGCATCTCCTACAGTAACCCATGGTTTTAATTCATCTGTTGTTCCATTGGGTTCCACAAAAAATTGACATTGCTTATATCCCTCAAATCGTTTTTGATGCTGAGTCAATACATCAACCTCATTTCGATGTGTTGGATTTGGTAGTTTTATCTCTTTTCCTTCATCCCCCTTGATTGCTACAACAAAAACTCTCTCTCTTACCTGTGGAACACCATAGTCGGCAGAATTAAGTATTGTCCAATATGCCTTATAACCTTTTTTAGTTAACTCAGTACATACTATTTCTGGTATATTTTTACCGCCAAAATTTGTTGATTCCGGAACATTCTCCATCACAACAGCTCTTGCTTCCAATTCGAATACAAATCTCAAAAAATCCTGATACAGATATCCTCTTGCATCTTTTATATTTACTCTATCTTCACCGAGTGATCTAAGTTTCCCGCGACCCGCCATAGAATACGCCTGGCATGGCGGTCCTCCTATAACAATACACCCTTCATCTCCAAAACTATTTTTAAACACACTTGCTTCTATTTCTGTTATATCTCCGCATATATGTGTTTCTTTTTTTCCATAGCGCCAGGAAAGATTGTAAGAAATGGTTTTACATGCTTCTGGCATCAATTCAATTCCTGCCACAATATCAAAACCCGCTTTTTCAAATCCGAGTGCCAATCCACCACACCCTGAAAACAGATCAATAATTTTAGGTAACATTACACACGCACCCCCGAATCCATAAATAAAGAGCGTACATATTCTTTTTCGCCACCCAAATATAATGCCGGATCCACAACCATCACTTTAGCAGTATTCAATTTCATTACAATTCTGAATAAATCATCCTGCTGCGTTTCTGTGTTCTTATTGTATTCATCAAGAACCTGTTGCGGTATATGACTATAGTAATACATAATGTATCTATATACATTTATAAACGTTCCCTTACGTCCTGTTCTTTCCTCTAAATTCAATATACTGTCGGTTGTAAAACATGGAGTCTCCAATACTTTGGCAGTTGTCTGCATATCTCCCTGCCACGACAAATGTACGTACCACCAAATTGATCTAAGCCATATTCTTGCAGGTTTGCTCCAATAATGACTCTCATTATCATATCCCCATCTTTCAGCAACGACATCTGGTATAACCTTTATCGAAAGATATCTCCAAAAATCGTCATTAGCTGCAGCTCTAAGGTTAAATCCCGGCACACGCCACAAATAATCGTACAACAAAATTCCAATGTGAGCATCTATGTAGTAATCTTTTTTTGCTATACTATCCGGGCACTCACTTCTCACCTTTTGATTAAACTCTTGTATATCTTTACGTATCTTCAAATAATCTCCCTCGACTTCCGGCAATGAAGGATAATTCAAAACCCATTCTTTCATTGCATTCTGAGCCTCCGAACGATTTAATGTTTTAATAATCATACTTTCTATATCCTTTGATCAAAAAATTTTCTTATAGACAATGACATTGCCTCCGGTCCAGAAACATCCCACTCCAATGTATCAATGAAATAGTGGATAGCTTCTGACACACTACCATTTTGCAAATCCTCACCAGAAGTAGTTGCATCCCAATAATCTTCCTGTTCTTTTAATTTTGTAACAATAACACCTAGTGCACTTGCCATTATTTCCTTTAAAAGTTGCTCATCAAATGTTCTTTTCGTTTTATCTAAATACTTGTAATTTTTGTGTGCAGTATTTATGTATATAGAAACACTGTCTGAAAACAGGTCATATGTTGGATCTATCCAATCACATTTTACATACCACAATGGCTGACCCGGTTCATGTATTTCATACATAGGAAATACTGAGCCATTTCCATCTAGCCTTATTACAAATTTATTATCTAACTCTCCTAAAATACATCCATATTGATTAGCCAGATGTTCCTCTCCCCAAAGCGGAGTGCCTGCTTCTTTCAAATAAATAATTGTCGAAAATTCCACACTTCCTCTTAATTGAGCTTCTGAGAATTCATAATTTAACTCAAATTCCAAATCTCTTTGGGAATTTTCTATCTCTCCAATCGGAATAACACCTCTTTGCTTTGAATCAGGGGATGTCCACATTAATGCTATTCCCAGTTTTGCATTATTACATGCTATTCCGTTTGGTCCAAACAAACACTGATATGTACGAATTGAATACTTTCTTCCAATACATAACTGATAATCATCCGGAGACCATATTCCCTCATCATCGATCACTTTATGAACTATAGTACTGCTATCAACTTCTTCCGTACGCAATACATATTCCTGATCATCTCTTACATAATAAAGCTGATATGGTGATGCCTGGAATCTAGTTTTACCTAACAAATCATCCGTTATTACCGGAAAAAGTGAAATATTCGCTGCCATTATTTATCACCTTCATTCTTTTCAACATTAAACAATGGTTTAATATCTTTTCTATTCAACTGCAAAGTAACATCAAGTTCCATTTCTATCAAATGCTCAGCATCTGACCTTACATGTATACCATAACCAGCACCATTTTTCGTTTTAAGTAATTCACAAGAAATGTCACTTATTCCAGAACTTTCATTACTGCTATCTACTGCCATTTTTAAATTTGTTTTAAGTTTATCTACTTTTGTAACAACAATATCTGCAGAAACTATCTCAAACGGCATGAATAATCCCATTTTTTCTTCCCAGTCTTTAGGTTTAATTGCACCTGTCTCAGAATCTATTGCCAAATTAATCCCTGTAGCCAAAATCTTTCTTCGCGATTTGATTGTTAACTTAACCGTCATCCCATTCGCAAAATATTTTGTTTTTGATGATTCATAACCAAAAACAACATTTTTATGTGTTTCGGTGTGTCCACTTCCGCCTTGTCCACCACTTGTTCCGCCACTTGGCTTTTTACCAAAATTTTCAGGTGGTAATAACAAATCTCCAAACATTTTTCCAAGACCAGAGTTTAATCTGCTAGTTGTATCTTCTTCCTCTACAAAAAATTCCTTAGAAATTTTACTATTAATCTGCGCTTGTACCTTTGACACAATTCTCGGGTTATTATTACCCATACTAAAGTCTCCCCAAGAAGTATGATCGGCCATCTCACTTTTTCTTACATATTCCTCAAGACTATATGGCTCTCTTGTATTAGTAAGTTTATTTTCTGAGTTTAGCACAAAAATAGCAAAAATAAATTCATCTTTACTAGAAGCACTTATTCCATCAACCCAGTTTCCCACATCCTCATATGATACAATCATCCCTGGTTTACGAGTAAAAAATAAAACAGGTTTATTCTTTTCTTTATCCTTTATTTCACAATTAAAATACATGTACGGCTCTGGTTTGTTATCTGGATATCCTGTTTTCAATATTTTACGTGGAACTTTCGTATACGCAATCGTACCAGCCTTTGTTGTTTCCAATACCTTACGCAAAAGAATGTCTTCTGATTTACACTCCACGCCGTCTTGTGCCAAAATATCATTCCCAGCCTCTTCTGACACAGCCCTATTGTAAAGTGCTTGTACAATCTGAAATGCAGGTTCCATATTGTCTAAACCAATTCCTTTTTTATTGATTCGTGCGCGTAGAAATTTCCCATATGGATATTTTTCATTGTTTAATCTCGGAGCATACCATCTTTGTATAGAGATTCGAAGATAATCTTCAATACTGCATCTCCAAAAAGGACGTATTCTATTATCTTCACTATCTTTATATTCTATCTGATTATTTTCAAGTAACATCTGTTCATCAATATAAGGAATGATTATTGTGGTTCCTGTTAAATCACCTTCATATGGTTCGATTCTAAATATATTTAAAATTTTTTCAATATACTTTTCATCTGTAATAGGTTTTGTTTTGTTGCTGCCGATTTCCTGTCCCCACCATGCTATACCTCGCTTTGATTTTCCCGGCAAAGCAGGAATAAGTGAGTCAGCATTCATTTCATTTTCCACCAGTGAAGCTGCTAATCGCGACTCATATATTCCTTCTTCATTCAGTATTCTGCTATAATAAACAACCAGTCCTATTCCAACTCTGAAATATACAGTTTTACCAAGTCCCCATGAACCACCTGCACCTTCTGCTTCCTGTGGTTTACTTATTTCATAAATCAACTTTAATAAATTTCCATACTGGTTATCTGTTACTTCATCATAATGCAGCTTGCCTGTCAGTCCAACAGTATTTGAATCACGTACTGCTATGAATTTGTACGTGTCTTTCCAATATTTTCTATTTAAAGTTTCTGTTATGCCCTCTAATTCCTTATTTAAAGATATTTTATTAAATTCTCCTGTAAAAAAATCTACAGTCACATATGGGTCTGTATCATTTTTTGCATCTAGACTATTCTGTATGGATTCTCGAACCAACAAATCTAAAATAGGCATATTATTATTTTGTATCAATTTTAGTAATGAACTCCCCGACTGGGTCATTCTACCAGGTTCAGCAATTTCAATTTTCATTTGTTCCCTCCAAGTCACCTTCGTCGTCAAATGGATTATTTTGCATATGTATAGATACAGTCGCTGTATAATCTGTTCCGCGTTTTCCACCCGGAATATTCATACAAATACCTACAATATCCTCAACCGAATTTAGATCTTCTCTCGTATCAGAGCCTTTTACCGCTTTTGAATCTTTATCTATTATATAAACAATCATCTGTGGAGTTGAATCTAAACCAGCTAAACTTCTAATCTCTTTTGCATATTTTGATTTAAAATCCTTAACCTTGCTCACAATCTCTTGCGGCTGTCCTTCCAAATCTATATCAGCTATAATATCTTTTGGATCCCTTAAAACACCAATATTTATTACCGTATCCGATTCATTCTTCAATTTCTTCCTTGTACGGCTTACTTTTTTTACCGGACCTACTGGTGAATTCCAAACAGAACCACTACCTTTTCCAGCCAAAATAATATTCCAATTTTCAAGTTTCCCTTCTGCTGAAATTTTTTCAATCCAAGCAATAACAGAAGCTATATCATTGAAAACTCCTAATCTCGAATTAAATTTGTACTCTTCAAGATATTTTTTCACCAAAGAGAATTCAACATTCCTCCAAATAAAAGTATTTTCCGCATGTTGATTGCATTCTTTTCGTTCTTCCGGTTGTCCTAATGAAGCAATAAACTTTTCAGTCTCAACAATGTTATGTTTCAGCGCTGCTACATCATTATCAAACAAATATGTCTGATTAAAAGAGCCACTGAAATCCATATCTGTTGCTTGTGCGCTCTGCATCCTATTTTTTGCAGTTATACGTATAAAACTTGCTTTAGGAGTATTTTTCACTCTTGGTCCATAATTTGCAGGACTCTTTCCTAAGGTGTCCATTTCATGTATTTCATCACGTAACTCCTGATCCAGCGCTGCAAGAAATTTAAATTGATCATTTGTCTTAGATGTAATCCATAATCTCGGCAACAACTCATACCCTTTTCTGTATCCAAACCATCTCCCCATTTGCATAAGTGTATCCGCCTGACTAACAGAACGAAGGAAAAATGTGCTGATAAGTCCTTCAATCGTTAAACCTCTGGACAAAGTTGCTCCACCCACAACAATAAACGCCGGTGCTGGTGTTGGCATGTTATCAGCCGTAGGATATGCCAATCTGACATACATTCCATCGTCGGTAATTCCATTATTCTTGCAATTATCAATACACATATGAATTCCTTCGTGATATGCGAACTCATCGTCCTCATCCAATGGAATATTAGTTGGTTCTTTACTCAACAAAATTGTAATTTCCTTACGTATGTCCTCAAATGAAGGATATCTGTTTATTTCTTCATCCTTCCTATCGTATTGTGGATATTGTTCTCTAAACTTTTCAAATGTAAATTGACTGGTTTCAGTATTCCATACTTTTTCACATCTTCTAATCATCTCATCTACATCTTTGCTCACAATCCAATCTCTGACCGCTTCTGCAATATTCTGATGATGATCAGTTTTCTGACTTGTATGTATCAGCATACTAATCGGCTTTCCGTATCCCCATATTCTCATACAGGCTACGCCACACAGAAACCAGCATATAGCATCCTGTAACGCGAGCGGAACATACGGGGATCCTTCTTCATGAATTTCTTTGATTGCCTGAAGATCATCCTCATCAATAATTCTCACGATATCTAAACCATCATAATCATAATCCCCGCCCTCAAATCCAAATATCTGTTGTGGTCCAAAATATTCCTTTGATACACTTAATGTTGATATAAAATTTCTAGGATATAACGAATCTTCTCCAGCCTCATTTAATATATTTGCATATGGCGTGGCTGTATATCCAATATAATTCATCGCCTTATATTTATTACTGATTTCCTGCGATTTCTCATTTTTTCCATTTACCAAATCTCTTATCAATCTATTAATTGTTTTAATCGTTGAACTATTAACATTTGCTGTGTTAATACCAGCCTGGTCAGCCTCATCATCTATAACCAGTATCTTCATCTGTTTTTGTTTATTACCATCAGATTGCAGCCATTGTATAAGCCCCCTAAGTCTTCCCGGATTTTTCAGACAAACTGTAAAATATCTCTGTTTTGACGTTTTATCAAAGTGCAAATCCTGTGTCCTTTGTCCTAGCATTGGTTTTTTAGATAAATGCTCTAAACCATTCCAATTGAGATTGCCCTGACAATTTAAATCATTTAATAACCGGTTTTGTGTTTGTTGTCTAAGATTTTCGATGGTTCCAGATAAAACTATAAACATATTCCATCCCCAGTCAGCCGCCATAGCCATTAAAGCTGCCATATTTGCAGTTTTTCCAGACTGAACATTACCAATAACCAATCCCTTAACTGGTTTCATTTCGGTTGTGTCACTGCTCAGTCTCTTCAAAATCTTTAATGTAGTTCTCTCCATCTCATCAACGATTTCTTCTTTAAAACCACCCTTAATCAATTTTTTTCTATATAACTGCCATGCGGATTGTGGATCTGCTGGTACCGTAACATCATTATCTTCGCCTTCACCCATAATCATAGCCTGACCACTAAGATAATCTATAACCTGTGTCTGTTCTTCTGCCTCTTTTTGTAAGTGAACGAGTTCTTTCCATTCACTGCAACTAACTTCTTTCCAAAAATTCAATAAGGACTGTTGGGTTAGGAATTCTGATAATCCTTCATCATTACCACGCCCCGCATAATCAATCTCTTCCCACTTCATGTTACGATTTCTCGCATTACGAATCCATTCTCTGTGTTGATCATATTCAGGCAAACCAAAATTAGACATATGCATTCCTCCATTGGTATATTTGAAATTTTATCGACAATTTTTTACCCCCGCCCCGGAGGAGGGAGAGGTCCTGCTGAACCACCTGCCCCTGCTGGCGCAGTTTGGGTTTGCCTGCGAGGCGTTCGGCGGCGGCGCCCTGGTGGTGCGGGAGATCCCTGACTACTTAGAGCCCGGCCAGGTGGAGCCCGCCCTGAGCGAGATCGCCGGCCAGCTGCTCACCGGCGGCGGGGCGGACCCCCAGGCGGCCCGGGACGCGGTGCTCCACACCATGGCCTGCAAGGCGGCCATCAAGGGGGGCTGGCGCACCAGCCCCCAGGAACTGGAGCGGGTGGCCCGGGCGGTGATGTCCGGCCAGGTCCGCTATTGCCCCCACGGCCGTCCCGTGGCCATCGAGCTGACCCGGGGACAGCTGGAAAAGCAGTTCAAGCGGGCCTGAGGCCCGGCAGGATACTTGCAATTTTACTTCGGAGGTGGTACGATGCCCCCAAAGATCCTGGTGATCGTCGGCCCCACAGCCTCGGGCAAGACCCGGCTGGCGGTGGAGCTGGCCCATGAGTGGAACGGAGAGGTGGTCTCCGCCGACTCCATGCAGGTCTACCGCCGCATGGACATCGGCACGGCCAAGCCCACAGCGGAGGAGATGGACGGGATCCCACACCACATGATCGACGTGGCCGACCCCGGGGAGGACTTCTCCGCCGCCCGGTATGTGGAGATGGCCTCGGCCTGTGTGGATGGGATCCTGGCCCGGGGCAGGCTGCCCATCGTGGCCGGGGGGACAGGGCTGTATATCGACTCCCTGCTCTCCGGGCGGACCTTCGCCGCCTTCTCCCCCGACAGCCCCCTGCGGGGGGAGCTGGAGGCTGAACTGGCCCGGCGAGGCGGGGCGGCCATGCTGGAGGAGCTGGCCCGGGTGGATCCGGAGACCGCCGCGCGCCTCCACCCCAACGACCACAAGCGCATCGTCCGGGCCCTGGAGGTGTTCCGCTCCACCGGCAGGACCATCTCCCAGCACGACCGGGAGACCCGTGCCCTCCCCCCCCGCTATGACGCACTCACCATCGGCCTGACCTTCCGGGAGCGGGACCGAGGGCGCGGGCAATGCCGAGCGTCAGAAGCGCGTTCGAGACCGTGAAGCGGCCGGGGATGCCGATGCGGACATGCGCCGCCTTCTCCCCTTCCCGCACGTCCATCGCCACATGGTCCGGCGCAAGCTGCACCTGCTCTGCGCGCAGCGCGGCGTCCTTCCCGGTGCCGACGAGCAGCGGTGTACAGGCCGCGCCCTGCAGCATGGTCCGGTAGGCCGGATCGTCCGCATTGAGCACACCCGTCCGGCAAAGCCGGAACAGGCGGGCCTTGGCGGCTCCGTAGGCCTCCATGGTCTTATGGAAATCGAGGTGGTCCTCCGTCAGGTTCGTGAACGCACCGACCGTGAACGGGATGCCGTCCACGCGTCACCCAGCCGCGATCGCACCGCAACATCACCATGATGCAGTTTCGTGTCAGCCAGTACGATGGACATGCCCAAACCGGTTCCTCCGGTAGTGCGCGCTCTGGAAGGATCCGCCCTCCAGAACCGGTCGAACATTCTGGAACACTGTTCCGAGGTCATGCCAACGCCGTAATCGCGCACGCTGATTACTACCATTCGCTGATTGGCGGCAAGACGGACCTCAACCGGCTTGCCCTCCGCGAAATCGATGGCATTAGCGAGAAGATTGCGTACGACACGGCTTATACGACGCGTATCGATTCTCACAAGCACTTCCACGTTGGGCATATGCACATCCAGTGGCACATGTTTGGTCTGGGCGATGGCGGAAATCGCTTCAACCGACTGTTCGATGGGCTCGCGTATATCGGCCTCCACCAAATCAAGCGCCGCATACCCGGCGTCGAAACGCGAAATCTCCAACAAATCGGCGAGCATTTCCTGAAATCTGCGGATCTGGCCATCCAGCAATTCCACCGTTCTCTTTGTGGTGGCATCGTATTCGTCTTTGTGCATCGACAGCACAAAGGGCAGCGAAAAGCTTGGTACAAGAACCGAAATTAAA
>OGXH01000805.1_pt1 | contig 23125 bp, 18 predicted proteins | sample 1576241 | NCBI WGS metagenome assembly OGXH01 (sample SAMEA3541529, study PRJEB24748) | human gut metagenome | biome: human gut; feature: human-associated habitat; material: faeces | place: China | collected 2012
TCTTAAAAAGAACTTACTATAATCTTTGTTTCGCAGTTATTATTCAGTTTCTCGTTTTTGTCTCTTTGTCCTTTTGTCCGGTAAATGGTTATACATGAATGGTTTCACCCCTTCCGAAGCCACACTTCGCGGGGGGAAATGCCACACTTCACGGGGTGGAATGCCACACTTGGGACGTGCTGAAGTGTGGCATCCGGGGCGCTGGGGTGTGGCATTCCGGATGCCGGAGTGTGGCGTTTCAGCCGGGTTTCTGTTTCGGCTTTTTCGATGAAGGCGGCGGGGTTTGCGACGTCCACGAACGGGTCGTTTCGTTCCAGAAGGCGGTATTGTCCGGTCGGGGTGGCGCTCCGTCGGGGATGGGGCAGCCCAGGTAGGTGCGCCGTCCGTCCACAAGCTGCTCGTAGCGGTAGGGGTCGGGAGGTGCTGTCGCCTGCTGCTTGGTGTCCAGGGAGCAGAGAGCCTCGTGCAGGGCGTGTGAGGTCCGGCTTCCGGCACTGACATAGTTGACGAAATATCCTTGCACATCACTTATTTCCAGTAGATTACCTCCTTTGCCGTAGGCTTCGATGTGTTGCTTGAATATTTTCACCGCTTCCCGGATGTGGCGTTTCAGCAGGCATCCGTAGCCGCTTTTCATGCAGGCGATGTCCAGCCAGGAGCTTTCGAGGGTGAGGTTATCCACCATTTCGCGCCATGGTCGTACGGGGTGTCCCGGGTCTTGCGACCGGTCGCTGCCATCGTCGTTGTCGTCGTCATCGTTGCCGTCGCAAGTGGTCTGCGCTCCTCCGGACGTTGACGGTGGCACTCCTCCGGCATCCGACGGCGGAAGAGGCCTATCGGCATCAGCGGCAGTTTCTTCTTCTGCTGCTGATGCTGCTGTTGTTTTTATATGATTATTTATATTCTCTTTATTATTTCCCTCTGTCGCTTTCGGTAATTCGCTGTTTTCTAGTGGATTGATTGTTTCTAGGGCTTGTTTTTCGGCGTTTTCCCTCGGTGTTTTTTGCCATTTTTCGTCATTTTTTGCCTTGGAATACGGCTTTGCCTCCCCCTTTTTTGCCGTTTTTTCGTCTTTTTTGCGTGGGGGATTCAGCTCTTTCGGCGTGAAATATCCGTCTTCCTCGAGTTCGAAGAGTCCGTATTCCCGGATAATTTTCAGGAGGTAGGCAAGCGTTACTTTCTTCCCGTCGCAATGGGGACGGAGGTATTCTTGTCGTGCGCGAGGTTCGGGCAGCATTCCCAGTTTCTCGATGATGACCCAATAGGCACCCAATCCTCTCAAGCCTTCTTTTTCTGTCAGTTGTTGCATTCTGGGGTCGCACATGGCCATCAAGGGATGTTGTAAATAGAAATTTCTTTTCATTTTAATTGTTTTTTGCAAGGAAAAGTATTGCGTAAAGCGTGGTTGCTTGTTGTTGCGACGGCGTTTTTCGTAGCGTTTTCTCTTTGTTTTATGGTGCAAAGGTAGGGATAATAAAATAGTGGTGCAGCCCGAATAGGTACGGTCTGCATACGTTGTTTTTGTTGACAAACAACAAGTTACGGTTTCTAAACTTATGGAAACCGTACTTGTCTTAATAAATGTAAATTGAAAGCTTTTTATTCTTTCTCTTGTTCAGAAACTTGTTTTATTTTTTTTATCCGGTTCTCTATGGGGATGAGTTCCTTGCTTTCCCTGAAGCTGGCTTTCCGGTCACTCTTGAAGATTGTCCGAATGACTTGTTTAATAACTTCGGCTATTACCAGTCTTTCTTCTGCATGTTTGGTTGTTCCGTTAAAACTCCAGAACTTTTGCCCATCTACGGTAAGGGCTAAATTAAATTTTTAGTCATGATTATTTGTTTTTAAAAAGATGCAAAGGTAGTCATAATATTGTATAAAGCTTATTTGTTTAGCAGCCTTTTTAGCTTGTCACGCTTTGAGATGAGGAAACGTCGTAGCCAAGGGAAAGTTTCTCCAGACTTTAGATTATAGTAGATGGATTTTGAATCGTAAATCATTTGAAAAGTTTCCGTACAGAGTACTGGCTTCTTGGTCAGACGATTGATTTCTATGGCTTGTTGTAGGGAACTTTCTACAAAAAGCATGTAGGTGGTGGATAATTTATATTCTTTGGCTTTAAATGAGGCATGGCAGTTGGCACGTTGGCGGGCTTCTTTGTTGGGCAGGTCTAGCATGACCAGTTTATCATATTTTACATGGTTTTTCTTTAACCAGGCCATGGTTTCCGGGCGGTATTTCTCTAAACGTGAAGTGACCAGCGTACCTACTTCGGTACGGGGAATGAATAAGGGTTGGGCGTTCAGTAGGAATTCGCGGTAGCGTGGTCCGTCATCATTTTCTTCGGGAGTAGGATCTACGCAAAGAACCCCGTCAATATCCAAACATGCTTTTTTCAGGATTCCATGGTTCATTATGTTCCACTGGAAGAAACGGGGATAATCCAGAATCTCAAAATGATAATCCACGCTTCTGGTATGTTCAGGCACACTGTAAATGGCACAATATTTTATTTCATAGTTGTCATTGAGAGCTTTCAGCAATGTTCGGCATTTATTTATGGCGTTTCCGGTGGCAATGCTGTCATCTACCACTAATACTTTGCGGATGTGGGTCATGTTGAAAGTTTTGCCACGTTCTCCGGTCTGATAGATGTGTCCGTTGCGGAATGAGTCCAAGTCTGTTACTGGCAGATTCAAATAGAGTGCCAGCAGGTTGGCGGGAAACATGCCACTGCGGGGGATGCCCACTATCAGGTCAAAATCACGTGGCAGTATGCTGAGATGTTGCAGGATGCAGTGGTTCAAGTCATCGATGTTGCGATAATTCATAATATTCTATTATTGAAATGCTCAATGATTCTATAAATTTTCTTCACGCTGTGCCCCCAACTGTGGGTTTCAGCGAAGGATATGCGTTGTTGTGCCAATTTTTTGTCATCGGATTCGGTTATGGCGTGGTCAATGGCAGAAAGCCACTCTTGCGGGTTCGTGGCCAAGTGCGTGTAGCCTGCAAAGATGTTGCGCATGGTGTGGGTACTGGTTGCCACGGTCGGTTTGCCCATTGCCAGATATTCGTCAATTTTCAGCGGGTAGTTGCCATCGGTGATGTCGTTTATTATTTGTGGGTTTATGCAAACGTCATAGGTGGCAATATATGCAGGCAATTCACTTGTTTTTTTTTGCCCGAGAAAATGGACGTTCTTCAGTGTGTGGATACGGTGTTGGCGGAATCCGTTATCTTCCGGTCCGGTGAACACAAAGTTGTATTCGGGGCGTTGTCTGATTATTTCATAGAGCAAATCTCCGTCCAGGCGGGTACTGTTTACAGTACCCATGTATCCGATGATGGGGTGGGGAATTCCTTTTATGTCGGCGGGTATGCCGTAGCTTCGGGAAGCATCATACAGCTCTATGTTCACTCCGGTTTCTATCGGATATGTCTCCGGATTATAGGCTAGCAATTCTGCAGCGAAGCGGCTGGAGTTCGCCAATACAATGTCTGCAGAAGCGGCCAGCTCTGGCTCGAGGCGGGTACCGTGCTTGCGCCAATAGGCTTCTCCGATGATGTAATCGCGACGGTAGTAGATGGATAGCACCGGATGAATGTATTCCTTCAGATACCGGCTGCGGTAGATGTCCGTATCAATAAGATGGATGTAGTCCTTAAAACCGAGTTGTGCAGCTTGCTGCACAATCCACCGGCCGATACGGCGGTTGTTCTGTCTGTTGAAGAAGTTGAACAAGGGAGCGGGTAGAAAGTTTACGGACAAAAGTGTGAACGGGCAGTCCAGTACCCACATGTTTTTGTTGATTTGCCGCAGGGGAGAAGCTTCTCCTTTGATGACAGACATACGGCGTATGTAGGAGGGAGCTTGCTTGTTGCCTTTCAGCCGGGTGGAATAGTCCATAGGTGTATTGATGTAGAGCACTCGGTTCTGCTTTGAAATTTCTAGCGCCGTATTCTTGATGGTGCTTCCTATTTCAATGTCCCACGTCTGCAGGCTGGTAATGATAAAGTCTTTCATACCTATGGCTTTTATTTAGGTTTCTAATGATTGTTTCTTCTGTATTTCGCGATAAATCTTCGAATATGCTTCAGCTGTATTCCTCCATGAAAAGAGTTTCACACGTTCCAGCCCATAGTCTACTTGTTTTTGATAGAAGTCCGCGTCATTTTCCAATTTAATCAGGGCATCGGCTATTTGTTGCGGTTGTTCCGGATTGATAAGAACTGCTCCTTCACCTGCCACTTCGGGCATGGCCGAAGTGTGGCTTGTAATGACGGGAGTGCCGCAAGCCATGGCTTCGAGTATGGGAATGCCGAAACTTTCGCGCAGGGAAGGGTATAAAAAGGTGAAGGCTGTATTATAAAGGGCTGCCAAATCTTGGTTGTCAATGTAGCCCGGATAAAACAACTGTTTCTTTATTTCTGTGATTTGCTCTTGCCGGAGGAGGGCGTCAATATATTCCTCTTTCAAATCGGCTATCAGCAACGGACGTTTCACAGCCGATTTTTCCAGATAGAGGGCATAAGCCTTCAGTGTGCGTGCTGCATTTTTCTTGGGGTCGGTATTGCCCAAGAAGAACAGAAAACCTTCTTGTGGGATGTATTTTTTGATGATGTTGGAGTGGGGTGTCCGAGGGATAAAGTGTTTATTGTATCCGTTGTATACAGCTGTTATCTGTTGCTCCGGCAGGTGCAACGCTTCCCGGATGCGGTTGCATTCGAAATGTGACACTGTGATTATCTTTTTACACTTCTTCAATATTCTTGGAACAACCATCCGTCGGTAGTGCCATCCCATTTCCTGATAGAGCGAAGGGCTGCGGTGCTGCCGCGGTTCCAGATAGATGATGTCATGCAATGTCAGTACCAAGGGGACCGGGCACCACAACGGAGCTGTATTGGATGTACAATGTAGCAGGTCTGCCTGCAATTGCTGTACAGTATAAGGTAATGCCACTTGCTCCCATAATGGATAAGAGGGACAATGCACTTCTATGATGCTTAGGTTCTCCGATTCTTCCAGACAGCGGTCTTCGCCCGCAGAAACCAGCACATAATAGTGGTTCCCGTCCTTACGCTTCTGCAACTCTTTTAGAGTTTCCAGAATGACAAAGTCCATTCCGTGCTTGTCACTGCGGAAGATGCGTTGAGCTTCAATCGCTATTTTCATGGTTACTGATGCTTGTTATCTTTTTCTTTTTTTTGCCGAAAAAGCGTCCTATATGGCTGAATATACTTGAGAATATCAGTATAGGCATGGCCCAAACTGCTTTACGGAAATGGCGGGCTATTTCCCCTTCGGGCATTGCCATAAGGAAGGTGACGCCAATGGCTAACAGCAGTATATACCATTTAAAGCAGAGTGTCCAGTCCAAGAAAGTCATCCCTATAGCTATGAGGACGGTAAGTCCGATAAGTAGCAGGCGAGAAGGCATAATCCACTGTACCAGTTTATTGCAATAATCCCACCGCCCTTGCAGGAAGGCAAGGGGAAGGCGCTTCAATGCCAGGAAAGTGCTGCTGTACTGGGAGGCAATCCAGCGCTGGCGCTCTTCGTTATAGCCGTACGCATTGTCCTTCTTCTTGCTGTAACAGACAATTTCTTCCAAGTATTCTGTATATATGTTTTGTTCCAGCAAAGCTACTTCCATTGCTTTGCTGAAGTCGCTTCCTTTCAATGTAGGAGCTATTTCATGGAACATCGCAAAATCAAAAGCCATCCCCGAACCGATTAGGGCTGAAGAGAATCCCAGAGTTACTTGACCCTTGCGGAATATATGGTTGTTGATTTCTTCACTGGCAGCCGTAAGGACAGCAATACTGGTATTCAGGTTCTCAGCCATACGGTGTGCCTGGATGGAATCGCATCCCGAATAATATGCATTGTTGAATAAGTCAAGTGCGTTGGGCACTACACGGTTGTCGGAGTTGAAAATAACTACCATATCATATTCGTGTGGAGAATAACGTTCCATGACCTGCTGGATAGCGTATACTTTGGTACAACTTTCCTTATCGGGCACTACAATATTGACCGGCATCTGAAGAAGTGTGATAAGATCCTCCTCGGGTAGTTGGGTGGCAGCGACCGCAATGTCATATTTCTCGCGCGGATAGTTTTGCGTGTCAAGGAAAGTGTTGATACTGCTGATAACCTCTTTGCCGTCACGCAGGACGGTGAATACAACAAGAAAACGGTGTTGTATATTTGCATGGGGATAGGGATTCTTGTACTTTCTCAGAGAAGCGAGAGAATAGATGAACAAATAGGCAATGGGGAGCAGGAAAATCAAAAACAAGATAGCATCTCCCATTTGCAGGGCATTGTTGTTTTCGTCCATCCACCAGTCCGGATTGAATATGGAAAAGATTTCGTTCATATAGTTACTGTTTATTATTTCGTTAATAATTGTCGTTTCTCTTCGAGGAGTTGCTTGTCAATATAAGGACTATTGACGATACATGCAAAGAATGTCCATAGGATAAATTGCGTATTGGGCTGTCCGAAAAACTGATTTCCGTATGCACTTAACATTAATCCAAATAGTCCGCATATAAAAGCGGTAAGTATACCTCGAAATTCTGTATTCCTCACTTTGAACATGATGAGATAACATCCCCAAAACAGACAAATTAATAATACGGCAATATGCAATATAAGTCCCACAATGCCGGTTTGTACCCATATTTTGACATAATATGAATCTACCGGGAAGGTTGTGATATATCGGTTTCCATATTTCCGCGCTTCTACTCCGGCCAATCCTATTCCCTCGCCGAACGGCCTGTCTTTCATGTACTCGGCCATCTTCTTCTGGTTCTCAATACGTACATTGAAGGATGCGTCCTGGGTGGGTTTAAAGGCAGTTCTCATACGGCTGATCATAGCATTGCTTTCACCGATATAGGTGAAGGCAAAGAAAATGTATATTCCGATTCCTACTATGGCACTTGCCAATGTGAACTTTATACTTTTATTGATTAGGCAGAAAAGGACTAATCCTCCTAATGGGACAATCATTGCACCGCGTGTGCCGGACATGAATAGCCCGATAACTCCCATTATAGCGATTGCCAGATAGAACCAACGTATTTTTTCCCCTTTGGTATAAAAAAAGATGATGCTGTATACCAGTGCTATATTGCCCATGTTTGAACCATGATTGCCCGCATCGGTAAATGTAGAGAAATATCGGATACCGGTGCGGAGAAGGTGGGTACGGTAACTTTCGGATGAATAGAGCCAGGTTGTCTCATACTGGTCCCAGCCTATGTATCTTTGTATCATTAGCTTGATAAATGATATGGTTGTAAATATGGCTATAATCATTATCAATGCCTTTACTAATTTAAAACGCGTAAAGAAAGCTGTCAGCAGGATGATGAATATCAGTGTGGCAGGATACATGGCTCTGGAGTTTACCCATGCCTCTGTCAATCCGTTGGGATTGACTATTTCCAGAAAACAAAAGACAAACCAAATAGCGTAAGCTACCGTAACCACATTGAAAGAACGTCTCCACTTGATGTCTTTGGAATAAGGGGAATGCAATATCATGCAAAATAGAAAGAATAACATTCCGATGTCCAAGAGTATGCTGATGCCGTTGACTCGGATAAAGGTGCGATAAATGACTCCCCAGAAATAGCAGAGCGTTCCATAAGTGATAAGTGCAATCAAAGGACGTTTTATCGACAATATAATATAAATTATGGCAATGGGGATGAGGACAACAAGAAATGCCTTCAGCAATTGGTCATTTAGTGCATGATAGGCTATAGCCGCCAGACCGATAAAAAGCACGGCGGATAAAGCTATTTGTGGAGATATGTGTCTTGTTGCAATTCCCATATTTCTGGTCATTATTTAACGGCTGCTGGTTTTGAAGTCAGGCCTAATTGTGCCAATCGGCTGAAGAAGGAGTGTACCGGAGTCTTCGGAGGCAGTTCTCCGGTGAAGGCTTCTACAACTTCACGGTCGGCATTGTTCAGATAAAGGAATAATGGAGTGTCTGCCAGTTCGTCTTTCAACGGTTTTAAACGATTGTCGTCATCCTTACCCCACAAACGGCAGGCATTGGCTATCAATAGATTAAAATCCGCTTTTTTCAGAACGGGTATAGGCAGTGATGCTACATTGACGGAAGGGTATTCTACCAGTATGACATCCGGTATTTCTTCTGCTTCATTTAATTGCCAAAAATCGGAAAGTTCTTGAGCCTGTACATATATTTTGTCTTTTATTTCAAAATCATGGTTATGTTCTACAAGGCGTACCCGAATACCTTCCGATTCCCAGTACTGGATAAAGTATTTGGCAAGAAATGATTTACCTTCGCGGGCGTTCATGCTGAGCAGATTTATTATAGTGGGACGTCCGGGCTGCAAATAGTTATTTAATTGACGACAACTGTATGCGGCTGCCAAACGGTTGCATGCCTTAAGGAAACCACGATATTTTAAATTGCTGATACCGTTGAAGGCAGCAATAACAGGTAATCCCGTCAGACGTTTGCTGCGTATGGGGTCGCGAAGGGTACGGTCCAGTAACTCGATGAGCAGGAAGTAGGCGGTAATAAATATCAGGCTGCCAAAGAATGCTGCTATAATAATAACGGCTCTTTTTCGACCGTTATCTGTCAACGGATAATTGGGATCTGAAATAATCTGTAGGTTAGCGGTGGTCATTTTTATATTTTGCAAACGCAAGTGTGCATCTGCCAATCCTTTTAACTGCTGGCGATAGGTATCTTCGGCAATGCCTATGGCACGTTCTTTTCGTTTTACTTGGGTACCTATAGGAGAGAAATGAGCGTATTCGTTGATGATATCAATTTGGCGATTTGAAAGTACCTGCAATTCTGCTTTAGCTTTTGCTTCGTTAATACAAGCCATAAGCCATTCATCCACCATGTTTTTAATACCTACTCCTTCCTTGGAAAAACTATATTCGTTCAAATTGTCGGAAAGATGGCTGATTTTCTCTTCCGCCTTTTTAAGATTTTCTTTTTCTTTGAGGAGCTTTTCACTGCTCTGTTGGCTTTTCTCTGTTGTGAAAATTTCATGCTCCATAATACTCTGATTCAAATTGCTGACTTTCTCCAACTCTTGCAGCAGATTTGTATTGGTACGGATTATTTTGGCACGAATGTCCATTTTCTCTTCCAACATCTTGCGTAATGCCACAGCACTCTCATAAGTACGTTGAGAGGCCTCTATGCGGTCATCAGCAGCATATTTGGTCAGAGCCAATGCTTTCGATTGCTCGTTATAGTTGATGACTTGCTCCTTAACGCTGTAATCAGTTAAATCATCTTCTTCTCTTGTCAAAAGGGCTTTAGCTTTTCTGACTTCCTCCTCAAAATAGGCAATGACATTGTTTGTGGCACTGAAACGCAGAATTTCATAAGCTTTCATTAATTCGTCCTCCAGTATCTTGACCGTATTTTGGGCAATACCCGGATCGGTAGTTGTGTAATTGATTTCTATCAAGTCGCTGGTTCCCAACCGCTTTACGTCAATCGTGTTCAATGCTGCATAGCTGTAGTAGGCAGTGGGACGGCTGAAGATTGCATAAATATAATTCTGTCCACTTTCCTTGCGATATTTTGTGAGGTTTTCTGTTGTTTTGTCTACAGACGAACGATTGACTAAGGCAAGAACCTCTTTGGGAGTGGCCTGAATGAGTTGGCGATAATGTTTGGCTTGAATATACATATTGTCTTTCCATTCATCGCCATGGACCAAGTTGGTGGCGAGCAGACGGATGGAAACTTTTTCCAATGTACTTTTGGATTTGGCAATATTGATGATATTGTCAAAGGTACTATTTATATTCAACAATTCTGTTCCATCCAGATTGGTGCTGTTGGTTATACCAGCATAGAGACTGCTATTTACCGTATAGTTGAAGGGAAGGAACTGGGTAAAATAGATTACCAATGCGGTAACTATGAGACTTCCCCACAGCAACCAATAACGGATGCGGTAAAAGAATTGGGTTAAAAATTGTACTATATCCATAAAGAGTTATTTATCTTTAATGACCTTTACATTTGTCAACATTTCTAGTAGAACGATAGAGTTGTGCAAAGCTACCCGGGCCTGCTCATAAGAAACAACGGCGCCGGAACGGCGGGCACGTTCTAGAGACAATGAGATTATGTCAATAGTGCCTTGTATGAAATTATTCTCTGAAATCTTCATTTGTGCATTGTATAATGCAGCCGATTCGGCCTTCGCTTTGATGGTTGCCAGTTGTTCGGTAACTGCATTATAGGCTTCCAACACTCTCAGCTTTCGTTGTTCCATCACTTCTTCTTGTGAATATTGGAGTTGTTCTATTTGATAACGGTAATCTTTGAGCTTTAACGGACGATTGAACAATTCTCCTAAACTGATACCGACACTGGCGCCTACGTTAAAATTATGTTGGGCACTTGACATCGTTGTTTGGTACATTGGGGTGAATTCATCGCTAGCATTACCAATCACATTATATCGTCCGTAAGAATAATTCCCGTTGAATCGGAAATAATTCCACCAATTCCGCTTTTGCAGGCGGTATTGGTTTCTGACTTGTTCTACTTGTGATTGGGCACGCTTTACCGTTGCATTTTCTATCACAGCATCCAAAAAAACAGAAAGGGGAGGAAGCTCTAATTTGTCTATTTCCGTAGGCATACTTGAAGTTATCAGACCAACTGTACTGATATTTGTTTTTTCATCTTCGGCTTTTAAGGCTTCCAATATCTTGATGCGCTCCTCCCGTGTCAACTCCTGCTGCGCAGCCACAGACAAAGGTACCCCCAACAATCCTAAGAGGATTACACTGTAAATGATGGACGTGATATATCTTTTTATCATCTCTAAAGCCATATAATTCCTGTTGTCTTTATTTTTATACATTCTCTTTCTGCACAAACGCTGTCAGCGTCTTGCACAGTATCTTCATGTCCAGCCAGAATGAAAATTCTTTGGCGTACTTAATGTCCAGTTGCTTGCGCTCTTCGGCCGACATCTTCCCGGCACCGCCTCGTTTCTCCACTTGCCACAGTCCCGTCAGTCCGGCGGGGGCCATGAAGCGCTCGATATATGCGTCGCTGGTCAGCAGCTCGGCCTCGTAGAGGGGGAGCGGGCGGTTGCCCACGATGCTCATGTCTCCTTTGAGGACGTTGAACAGCTGCGGCAGTTCGTCAATGCTGTACTTGCGGATGAAACGGCCTACGCGGGTGACGCGGGGATCGTTCTCTATCTTGACGAACGTATTCTGTTTTTCTTGGGCCTTCTTTTTGAGGAAGTCTTCTTCGGAGATGACGAAATCGTCCGAAATCAGCAGGGTAGCCTCCTCTTCGGAAGTGCCGGTCAGGTCGTTGAAGCGGATATCGGGCTGCTCGTCCGTCAGTTCTTCTTCCATCTTGTATTGGTTGAGTGCATTCAGCTCCTTCAGGCGCTTGTCTGCATTGGTGTACATGGAGCGGAACTTCAGGAAGTTGAATATCTGGTAGTTGCTGCCTACGCGCTGGGACTTGTAAATCACTTTTCCCTTGCTTTCCATGCGGATGGCTATGGCTGTCACAATGAATATCGGAGACAGTGCAATCAGTACGGCAACGGCAAAAAGGATGTCGAAGATACGCTTCCACACAGGCAGGTGGAAGGTGTTGAATATCTTACGGTGTGACTGGCTGAATTCCTGCAACTTATGCTCCTTGCGCAGTTGGAGGAATTTTGTCATTTGTTGCAGATTCCCCTCATGGGTCGTAGGGGAGAGGGTGTTATTGACACCTGCCTGCAGATAGAGCTTGCGGTTTTCCTTCTGCAGCTCCTCGGTGACAAGGATGATGTAGACGCGTGGGAAACGCTTGTGCAGGAAAGTGATGTTTTCACAGTCTTTTTGAGGGTCGCTTTGTTCGTAAAGGATAGATGTGTTATATCGTTCGCGGATGCCGTCGATGACTTTCGTTGCCTTGTTGCAGGATGAAACAGCCATGAACATGCCTCCCGTAACTTTACTTAAGTGGTCGATAGTGGCGTGGTTGCTGCCTATGTAGATATAATATAACATATCCATTGATTTTGTTGTTTAGAGGAATTTCTTGATGCGGGCTTTCAGTTCCATAGGATTGAAAGGTTTCAGTATGAAATCCTCGGCTCCGGCTTCGAGCAGGTTGATGCGCTCGGTGGTACTCTCTTCGCTGGAAAGCATAACGACCGGGATGTGTCTGAAAAGTGCGTTTCCCTTCAGGTAGTGCAGGAATTCACTGCCGTTCATTCTGGGCATGCGGATGTCCGAAATGATGAGAGCGGGCTCGTTCCCTTCATTCAGCCATTCTATGGCCCTGACGGGATCTTCGAAATAAACCAGCTCATTCTCTTTCCCTAAATAGACCGAGAGTACCTTGCCTATGGCAGGTTTGTCATCTACAAATAATATTTGTTTCATTGTTTATGATAGTTGTTTGCTATATTTATCTATATACATTTTCTTCTACCGGGTGTTCGTACCATTCCGTATACTGGGTTCTGTCTTGGGCCCAATAGATGAATTCCGGATATGCGCTTGCCTCGGGGATATCAGTACGTGACACATTGATGGTTTCTTTGGGATAGCGGAAGCCATACGGCACGCAGATTGCCCACGTGTTGTTGCCTGCCAAGTCAAGATTCTCTTGCTGTATGGTTCCGGCGGCAGTGGCGCCATATCCCCAAAATTCGTAAAGATGGACTTCCATGCGTTGTTCCATGCTTTTATATTGATAACAGATGAAGAAGTCCAGATTGTCTTTTGAGAATGGGGGCTCTGTCCGGGTTTGGTCTGCCAGTTCAATAATGACTTCATAAGTGTACTTTTTGGCGGTTACTCCAATGCCGGTGTTTACCATCTCACCCGGTTCAACTCCAAATACATTGTGCACTTCGCCTGCGATGGGGATTACGACACTCGGATCGGAATCTTCCATATAAGTAATGTTATTGTACCTGAATTTGTTGTACGAGCTGTTGAATGACTCCTGGAAACGCGAATCGTCGCCTCCGGTTTTGATTTCCCGGATATCGGATTTATTGATTCCGGTAATCCGTAGCCCTACGCCCAATGCTTTGGTTGCTCCTGCCGCAGCAAGGGTCACGTCGAGCTGTATGCGCTTGATGTGGTTCGTCTTTTGCTCGCGGTGATAGCGGGTCTCCACGTCCAAGACCACGTCGTTGAAGTCATAGTCGCCTACCAACGGGAAGTTGTCTTCGAATACATACGTATAGGAGACCGGGTCTGTAGGAGTCTCTGAGCCGGACTCGTCCGGGGTGTTGCCTTCGCCCGTACAGTCTCCGGCAGGAATGGTGATGGGGGATTCTCCCCATTTGGATATGGTTCCTTGGGTGTTCTTGATGGCATCGAGGAATTTGGCTTCCCACCTGTCCTCGGTGATATCATCGTCAATTTCTTTCACTTCATAATGAATGTTTCCCTGGCTGGAGAAATTTCCTATATCTTCAATTTTATTGATTTTTACCAGTGCATATTCATTGTTTGGACCCATAAATTGTGCTTGTGACAATTCCGCTTCATCAAGCACGGTTATCATGGAGTTGTCACCCATCGTGATTCTGGTGTTGTATTTGTTGCTATGGCCCTCGAAATCCTCTATCTCTGCAGAAGAGGTGTCTCCCATGTTCAGTGTGCCGACAAATTCTTCTACATATAAGTAGCATCCGTTGTCTATAGTGATGCTGCTATTGGTTTTCCCGATATAGGCTTTGCCTTGGTTGATGAATTTGCATCCGCTGTCGAAGTCCATTTCATCCACACGCACGGTACCGCAATTATAGAATGCCCCTTCCTGGTTGACATGGAAATCGTCTATTTCCATAGTGCCGGCATTGTAGTTGTAGCTGCCTCCGGATGCGTTGGTCAATTCGATGTCGTTCCCTTTGATTGTACCGCCTTTATAGACGATAAACCGGCTGGATTGTACCAACGTGAGGGTATGATTGTCCGGTATTATGATTTCTCCTCCGTCAATCACATAAAGTTCAAAACCATTCCCGACGGTCATGTTGTTCCCATTGGGCTCCCAGCTGCCTTCAATGATGATGATGGCAGGATTGTCGCTTCCCATACCGTCTTTGCTGATTTTATTCTTATAAGTACTACCTTTGGAGATTTTGTAGGCTTTTCCGTTTTTAAAATCGGTGTTCGGACTTATTTCCTCGGCGTTTGAGAGCATTGCAATGATTTCCGCCTCGGACTTTTCCGGTGAATAGGTCTCGATACTGACACTGCGTGTCCATGCGGCGCGTGTCTTTGCGGAAGAACTGCCGAAAGCGGCATTGACCTGACCGTTTTGGATGGATACATACTTCACAACGTTGCGGCTGTGTGCATCAGTGCGGCATACGAATACGCTCGTCAGCACAGAGGGGCAGTCCATGACGGTGGTAAATACTGTTGTATTATTGGCGGTGCCTTCTGCCAGCAGTTTGGCGGATGACCGGCTGCTTAAGGGGTTCTTGTCGTAAATACGTATGGTATAGTCGATTCCGGTATCTTCGGATACAGAAACATTGACCCGGACCTGCTGAGTCATTTTCCAATCCATAGCCGGGTCTATGTTCTTGACCGGAAACTTGTCCTGATAGGCTGCTTTCACTTTTTCGGGGTTAAAAACATCGTCTTTACACCCCTGCAGCAGCATGCTTATTACAAGAATAACAAGCGGCAGAAAGTACTTGTATTGGATATTTTTTCTCATATTTTACATTCATTTTGCTTGATTGTAAGCAAAAGTACGTTTATTTAAGCTAATATGCCTTATTAATGGGGGATAAAAGCGTGTTGGTTAACGCTTTTTAATACTTTTGGGTGAATAGATAAAACAAGTTTATCTTGAAAATTGTCAATATAACTATGTGTTGCCGCTTTACTGAATCTTGGTGATTTCTCCTGCCAGGTCGGAATTCATGCGGTGGCGGATTTCGGCTTGGTCCAGTCCATGCCCCAGGAGGAACATGAGTTTGGTGACGGCACATTCGGGGGTACTGTCATAGCCGCTGATGACACCTGCCTGGAGAAGTTGCAGACCGGTTTCGTAACGTCCCATCTCGACGGCGCCACTTTGGCATTGGGTGATGTTGACGATGACAATGCCACGTTCGCTGGCTTCTTTCAGCTGGCGGATGAACCATTCTTTCTGGGGGGCATTGCCGGAACCGAAAGTCTTGAGGACAACGGCTTTCAGGCCGGGAACATGAAGCACGGAGTTGATAATGCTTTCCTGGATGCCGGGAAAGAGGGTGAGCACTACGACATTGGTGTCGAAAAGGTAGTGCGGCTTCATGGGGCGCGACGGGTCGGGGCGTCGGATGAGGTGCTCGTTATAGCGGATATGGATGCCTGCCTTTGCCAGTGGGGGATAGTTGAAGGAGCGGAAAGCATTGAAATTCTCGGCATTGATTTTGGTGGTACGGTTGCCCCGCATCAGCTCGTTCTCGAAGAAGATGCACACTTCAGGGACGATAGGAGTACCGTCCGGATGCTTGGCGGCGGCTATTTCAATGGCGGTGATGAGGTTCTCTTTCCCGTCGGTGCGCAGGGTGCCGATGGGAAGCTGGGAACCGGTGAGGATGACCGGCTTGGAAAGGTTCTCGAGCATGAAACTGAGGGCGGAGGCTGTATAGGCCATCGTATCGGTACCGTGCAGGATGACGAAGCCGTCGAAATTGTCGTAGTTGTAGTTGATGATTTTTACAATCTTTGCCCAGAGGGAAGGCTCCATGTCGGAAGAGTCGATCGGTGGGTCGAACTGATAGGAAGAGATGCGGTAGTTGAAGCGCTTCAGTTCGGGAACATGCTGTAGCAGTTGGTCGAAGTTGAAGTTCTCAAGCGCACCGGTCTCGGGATTTTCTATCATTCCGATAGTTCCGCCAGTGTAAATCAATAGTACGGAAGGGCAATCGACTTTCATGATATTCGTATTAGAGCTTTTTTCGGGCACAAAGATAGTGAAATATGAGATGGGGAGAAAATAAAAGAGACAAGTCTTTGCAGATTTTGTCTCTTTTATTTTTTCATTGCGAAAAATATATTGTATGAAATTTGAATAAGCTCACTGTTTCAAATCTTCCTTCAACTGCCTGATAGCCTTTTCCGCATCTCCTTCCTTCTCGTTGAGCAGCGTGACGAAGCGGCTGCCGATGATGGCACCGGATGAGTGGGCGCAAGCGGCATCGAATGTCTGCTTGTTGCTGATGCCGAAGCCTACCATGCGTGGATTGCGCAGGTTCATATCCTCTATCTTCTTGAAGTAGGCTTGCTTCCGGGTGTCGAAGTCTTTCTGGGCACCGGTGGTAGCGGCACTGGACACCAGATAGATGAAGCCGTCGGTGTGGGCGTCTATTTCGCGGACGCGGGCTTCGCTGGTTTCGGGGGTAATGAGCATGATGACACGGATGTCATACTTCGAGGCGATGGCTTTGTAACTCTCTTCGTAATCGCGGAAAGGGAGGTCGGGAATGATGACGCCATCGATGCCGCATTCCACGCACTTCTGGCAGAAGGCTTCGAAGCCGAACTGCATGATGGGATTGAGGTATCCCATAAGGACAAGCGGGATGCGGACATCGCGACGGATGTCGCGCAATTGTTCGAAAAGCAGACGGAGGGACATGCCGTTGTGCAGGGCGCGGGTGGCGGCGTTCTGAATGACAATGCCGTCGGCCATGGGGTCACTGAACGGAATTCCGATTTCAATCATGCTGACTCCGTTTCTTTCGAGGGCACGGATAACGTCGGCAGTACCGTCGAGGTTGGGACAGCCTGCACAAAAGTAAATGGACAGCAGATTCTTGGGGCTGTCCTGGAAAAGTTGGTTAATGCGGTTCAACATACTATTTCTATTTACAATTTTACAATTTACAATTTACTATTTGGCTGCGCAATAACGCTGCATGGTACTATTTACTATTTTACAATTTACTATTTACTATTTGCCATGCGGCGTACATTGCGCAGCCAAATAGTAAATAGTAAATCGTCAAATCGTACCTCCCTTCAGTTCTTTCAGGAAGTTTGCGATGCGTTCCACATCCTTTATTCCCGGTGCCGTTTCGAAGCGGCTGTTGATGTCGATACCTGCGAAATAGGGATGGCGGAACTCCCGGAGGGCTTTTACGCTGTAGGGGTTGATGCCACCGCTGAGCAGGAACGGGGTGGGTCCGTTGTAGCGGTGCAGGAGGTTCCAGTCAAACTGGTTGCCGGAACCGCCGTACTGCGGGGTCTTGGTGTCGAAGAGGTAATAGTCGCACAGACCATTGTAGGCAGATACGGAAAGCAGGTCCTTGGGCAGCAAGATGGAGAAAGCCTTGATGAGGTGCAGGCCTGCATTGCGCAGGGAACGGCAGTACTCGGGAGCTTCATTGCCATGCAGCTGGATGTAGTCCAGGCCGAAACGGTCGGTATACATCAGGATGTTTTCCTTACTTTCGTTGACAAAGACGCCGACACGCTTGGCGCAGGCTGGCAGATACCCGGGCATCTGGCACAGACAACGGGGAGATTTTGGGTAGAAGATGAAACCAATCATATCTACACCTTGCAGTTCTACATTGCGGATATTTTCTGCTTCGGTCATTCCGCATACTTTGATGAGAGGAGACATTTTATTTACGATTTACAATTTACTATTTACAATTTGGCTGCGCGATGTAACGCTGTATGAGAGACTTTTGTATTTACAATTATCAACTTTCAACTTTTAATTATCAATTAAGAGACTGTCTTGGATGAACTCTTTCAGGGTTTCGCCCGGATTGGCTGTTTTCATGAAGGTTTCGCCGATGAGGAAACCGCGGAAGCCGGCGGCACGCAGGCGGCAGATGGTTTCGGGGTCGGAGATGCCGCTTTCGGAAACAAGGAGCGGGGATGCCGGTCCGTGGGTGGCTTCGCGCAGTTGCCGGGCTATCCGGAAGGAGTTTTCTACATCGGTGACGAAGGAGCCGAGGTTGCGGTTGTTGACACCCACCATGTCGACCTCCTTATTTATATAGGAGAGTTCCGAAGGGCTGTGGATTTCGAGCAATACCTCCAGCCCGAGTTCGTGGGCTTGGGCGGTGAGGGTGCTACACTGCTCCGGACTGAGGCAGGCGGCAATGAGCAATACGGCGTCGGCACCTACGATGCAGGCTTGCAGAAGCTGGTACTCGTCGATGATGAAGTCCTTGCGCAGAATGGGGATGCGGACGAGCGGACGGGCCGTGCGGATGTCGCGCAGCGTACCGCCGAAGAACTTCTCATCCGTCAGGATGGAGAGGGCGGCGGCGCCGGCGGCTTCGTAGGCGGCAGGTATTTCCTCTGCCCGGGCAGCCTCGTTTATCCAGCCTTTGGAGGGTGAACGGCGTTTGAACTCGGAGATGATTCCTGTAGAAGAAGCGGCAAGGGCCTGCTTCATGCTGCGGTGGTGGGCCGCATTCTCCCGGATGATGATTCCGGCCTGCTCCTGCAACTGTTCCAGAGAGACGGTTTGCTTTTGCAGTTCAATCTCTGTTTGCTTATGGGTGATGATTTCGGACAGTATATCTTTCATTGCTTCATTTATTAATCTCGATAAATTTTTTCAGTGTAGCTAGCGCCCGTCCGCTATCCAGTGATTCGCGTGCGATGGCGATGCACTCTTCAATCTCTTTCTGCGGCTCCATCACCTGGATGGCAAAGGCGGCGTTGACAATGACGCATTGCGTTTGTGCAGGTGTGGCATGCCCCGTAAGGATATTGTCGAAGATGCGGGCGGCATCTTCCTTGCATGCGCCGCCGAAGAGTTCTTCGGGACGGGCATCCTTGAAGCCGAGGGCCTGCGGACGGTAGATGCGCTCGTAGTTGCGGGTCATCACCTTGAACTCGTCCGTCAGGGAGATTTCGTCGTAGCTGTCGAGGCTGTTGACCACGGCAAAGTCAATGCCGAGCTTATAGAATACGTTGGTGTATAGGCGCATCTGCGAGAGGTCTGCCACACCGAGCAGCTGGTATGCCGGGCAGCATGGATTCACCAGCGGGCCGAGCAGATTGAACAAGGTGCGCACTCCCAACGTCTTGCGTACGGGACCGACAAACTTCATCGCCGGATTGAAAAGCTGGGCATGAAGGTAAGCGATGTTGCACTCCTCCATGCTGCGTTTCAGCGTGTCGGGGTTGTTGGTGAAGCGTACGCCGTGCTGCTCGATGACATTGCTGGCTCCGCTCACGGAAGTGGCTCCGTAGTTGCCGTGCTTGGCAACCTTGTAGCCGGCGCCCGCCACCACGAAGCAAGCGCAGGTGGAGATGTTGAAGGTGTTCTTTCCGTCGCCGCCCGTACCTACAATGTCGATGGGGCGATAGGGGGCGAAGTCGATGGGAAGGCGTGTCTCCATCAGTGCTTCGCGGAAACCGATAAGCTCGTCCACAGTGATGCTCCGCATCTGGAAGGCAGTGAGCAAGGCTGCTATCTGCGCCTCAGGATACATTTCCTTGGTGATGTTGAGGAGGATTTGTTTGGTTTCCTCCGACGTAAGCTCTTCGTGGTTGAAGAGACGGGTGAGTATTGCTTTCATCTTTTTATTTACGATTTGACGATTTACGATTTGACGATTGAATTTACTCTTTTTCTGAAGTGCCTCATTTGAAAAGCCAGTTTTTTACGATTGTTTTTCCGTCGGGTGTCAGTACCGATTCAGGATGGAACTGGATGCCGTGTATGTCATACTCCCGATGTTTCAGCGCCATGATTTGTCCTTCGGGGCTGATGGCGGTAATGGCCAGCGCTTCGGGAAAGTCCTCCGTATCGACCACCCAGGAGTGGTATCGTCCGACGGGAATCCTATCGGGTAAACCGCAGAAGATATAGTCTTCTTCGAGAGAAATACCTTCATAATCCTTTCCCCCTAATCCTTCATCCCTTGTCCCTAGTCTTTCCTCCTTCCTCCTTATCTCCGTCTGTACCCCATGGAACACCTCTTCCAGATTGACCAGCTTTCCACCGAACGCTTGTCCGATGGCTTGTTCGCCCAGACAGACACCGAGTATGGGTTTCCGTCCGGCATAGGTGCGGATGACATCCAGCAGCAGTCCGGCTTCCTCGGGGACACCGGGGCCGGGTGAGAGGATGATTTTATCGTATGGCTCCAATTCTTCGAGCCGGAATTTATCGTTGCGCAGCACATCCGTTTCTGCGCCAAGCTCTTTCACCAGATGGGCAAGGTTGTAGGTGAAGGAGTCGTAATTGTCTATGATAACTGTTTTCATCTTTTGTTTTTACAATCTATTTTATTTACTATTTGACGATTTACGATGTACGATTGAAGTTACTTTATTTACGATGTACGATTTGGCTGCGCAATGTACGCCGCATGGCAAATCGTACATAAACTCACATTTTTTCCGCCATCTCAATCGCCTTTTTCAGTGCGCCGAGCTTGTTGTTCACCTCCTGCAGTTCGTACTCGTCGTTGCTCTTGGCTACGATGCCGCCGCCTGCCTGGAACCAGAGGACACCGTTGCGGCTGACAAAAGTACGAATCGTAATCGCCTGGTTCAGCGAGCCGTTCAGTCCGATGAAACCGATGCATGGAAAAGACAAATACAAATGGCAAAAATGGCACAAAGTGACATTGCATGACACAATAGTGACAGATGACACGGAAGAGACGCGGAGACATGACAATTTTCTTTGTGACAATGACAGGCAGAGACAGGATGGCAAATATGCAGAATAGAAAAAATCCTTGTAAATGGAAGGGTCTATTGAGAAAATAAATAAAACGGACAGGATTCTGGAAAAGTTGGCATGGGAATTGCTTTTTAAATAGGGCAGTACGAAACGGTCAGTACAGTCGGAAGAAAACGGTCCGGTCCAGAAGCTGGACGGACCAATGCAGAATCGAAACTTATTGTAACATCCAAATAATCAATATTTAGGAGGAAAATGTATGTTAGTTAAGAAAGATCCGTTAAACCTGACAGGAAAAGTTGCAGTCATCACCGGAGGCAGCTCCGGAATCGGTCTTGGCGTATGTGAGTTATTATCCGCTTACGGCGCAAAGATCGCTATGGTAGATATCAGCCCCAAGGGCGAGGAGAAGGCACAGGAGTTAAGAGACGCAGGCCGTGACGCTGCTTTCTTCCAGTGCGACGTTACCAACGAAGAGCAGGTTAAGGCTACGGTGGACGCCATCGTTGCAAAATTCGGAAAGATCGATATCTTACATAACAACGCAGGCGTTACTGTAAGAAAGAAAATGGCTGACTTATCTGAGAAGGAATGGGATTTCGTTCTGGATGTAGGTCTTAAGGGCTTATTCCTCTTCTCCAAATATGTAATCCCGGTAATGGAAGCCAACGGCGGCGGAAGCGTCGGAAACACTGGCTCCGGCTGGGGCTTAAAGGGCGGCGACCTGGCAGCTGCATACTGTGCGGTTAAGGGCGGTATCGTAAACGTAACAAGAGCTATGGCTATTGACTACGGCCCAATGAACATCCGTGTAAACAGCATCAACCCGGGCGATACCGATACTGCAATGCTCCGTGATGAAGGAAGACAGACCGGTATGGTTGAAAAGGGCGACGCTAAGATGGATGATTACCTGAAAGACTGCGGAACCAGCAGACCGCTTGCAAGAATCGGTATGCCGGAAGATATCGCCAACGGCGTTCTGTTCCTGTGCAGCGACCTGGCAAGCTGGGTAACAGGCGCAGCCTTAGTTGTAGACGGCGGCGGAATCGCTTAATCGTTTAAAACGGATATCAGCCGGGAGCCGGTGCTCCGGTTCCCGGATTCAAACAATTAATTTCACCATTTTTAGGAGGAAAGTGACTCATGAGAGGATTTGAAAGCCATCCTTACATACCGAACTCTGTACCGGACGTCCAGGCAGAAATGCTTAAGGAAATCGGAATGAGTTCTTTAGAAGAGCTCCACAAAAACGTTCCGGAGCTGTTAAAATTAAAAGAAGAGATGAACCTGCCGGAGGCATTTGGTTCTGAGTATGAATTAAGAAGACACGTAGAGCGTCTCCTTTCCAAGGATACAGACTGCAAAAAGAACTTAAACTTCCTGGGCGCAGGCTGCTGGCAGCACTATGTTCCGGCGATCTGTGACGAGATCAACGGAAAGGGCGAGTTCTTAACCGCTTACGGCGGAGAGCCCTACAACGACGAGGGCCGTTTCCAGGCATTATTCGAGTACGAGAGCATGGTAGCAGAGCTGGTTGACATGGACGTTGTAAACGTTCCGACCATGGACTGGGCACAGGCTGCCGCTACAACTGCACGTATGGCACAGCGTATCACTGGCCGCAGCACTCTCCTTGTACCGGAGTACATGGACGCAGAGAAGAAGAAAGTAATTGAAAACTACGCAGAATGCTGCTTAAAGATGGTAAGTGTAAAATGCGACTGCATGGGCCACTTAGATCTGGAAGACTTAAAGTCCAAGATCAATGAAGATACCATCGGCGTATACTTTGAGAACCCGGGCTATCTGGGCGTAATCGAGCCCAATGGCCAGAAAATATCTGATATGGTACATGAAGCAGGAGGACTGAGCCTGGTTGGCGTGGATCCGATTTCTCTTGGCGTACTGGCAACACCACCCTCCTATGGTGCTGACATCGTGTGCGGAGATTTACAGCCCCTCGGAATCCACATGTATTACGGCGGAGGCCAGTCCGGCTTCATGGCAACAAGAGACGAAGAGAAATTCGTAATGGAGTTCCCGTCCCGTCTGTTTGGTCTTGCTCCCACATCCAAGCCGGGTGAGTACGGCTTCGGTGACGTAGCTTACGACAGAACTTCCTTCGGTCATCACAGAGAGCATGGTAAGGAGTATGTAGGAACCCAGTCCGCTCTCTGGGGCATCACAGCAGGCGTATACCTGGCTACCATGGGACCGCAGGGCATGGCTGAGGTTGGCAAGAAGATCATGGCCAACGCCCAGTACGCAGTTAAGAAATTAAATGAGGTTCCGGGCGTGAAGGCCAATGCATTCGGTTCCGCATTCTTCAAAGAGTTCGTTGTTGACTTCAACGGCACAGGAAAGACCGTTGCAGACATGCGGGAGCCGGGAGAAGAATTCAAAAAGATGGTAACAGCACA
>OGXH01000815.1_pt1 | contig 23024 bp, 18 predicted proteins | sample 1576241 | NCBI WGS metagenome assembly OGXH01 (sample SAMEA3541529, study PRJEB24748) | human gut metagenome | biome: human gut; feature: human-associated habitat; material: faeces | place: China | collected 2012
ATACGCTGCCGGATGACGACTTAACGTTTCATCCGGCGTTCCTTGCAAGCGCAGCCGGATAAAACACAAAATCCCGGATACTTGCGATTAGTCACAATCCGAGCGTGCAGCGGTGTTGCGAACCGTGAGCCGTCGCAGGTAATGAGATCGCCTTGCCATCAGAATGGGGAGAGCTGAAATGCTATGGGGAGGAACGCCAGCCGCCCGTCCGGTCTATCTGAAAAGCACTTTTGACCCGTGGGGACCCCGCCGCTATTCTGTCTAATGATAGAGCGACCTTTCCGGCGGGGCCCCATAATTTTATGAACAGGAGAACCTTATGAAGAAAACTTATCCGTCCATTCCGGGATTGGAACCGGACGCGTGGAGCAACGACGCCTGCCGTGGTTATGTGATTATGGCAATGCATGACTGTGGCTTCTCCCATGAGGATATTCGCCGTGTGGTACGGCAGCTTCACGAAGCCTTTGACTTCCATACCATCAACGAGGCCGAGCAAAAATATTATCATGGGGACTATTGACCTCGGGCCATGTTGGCCCGAAGCTGGGGAAAGCTCAAAGAGCGGCACCTTCCGGGGTGCCGTTTTTTGATGTTTCCCCATTCGGACAAGAGGGAGACTGGTCGGCATTAACCTATACTGGAAAAGGGAGGTTTTCAATGGTTCAAGCTGTTACATACCAAAGCGATAAGCAATCTGTTTATTTTCAAGGCAAACTCATTGTGCTGGAAAACCTGACGCCGATACTCTCCCCGGAGGAAAAGAAGAAGCGAAAAAGAGAAATCGAAAATAACCTGTACGATATATTCAGCAAGTACGGGGACAGGTTTCGCTAATCAATCGCAACATTGTCGTCCGGGGCTGCTAATGGTATAATATAGTTGTAAGGTTGGTAGCTCCATTCCATACGGAAAGGAGCCCAATATGGACATTATCAGAGAAGATTGTATTTACGCAAGGCAGTCAGTAGACCGAAAGGACAGTATCAGCATTGAAAGCCAGATTGACTTTTGCAAGTACGAACTGAAAGGCGGGAGCTGTAAGGTATTCAAGGATAAAGGCTATTCCGGGAAAAACACGGACAGGCCGGAATTTCAAAAACTGCTGGGAGAAATCCGAAAAGGCAGGGTACGGCGGGTAATCGTCTATAAGCTGGACCGGATCAGCCGCTCCATTCTGGATTTTGCGAACATGATGGAGCTGTTTCAAGAGTACGATGTGGAGTTTGTTTCCTCCACTGAGAAATTCGACACCTCGACCCCGATGGGACGGGCCATGCTGAATATATGTATCGTATTCGCACAGCTTGAACGTGAGACAATCCAGAAGCGCGTGACGGACGCCTACTATTCCCGGTGCCTGAAAGGCTTTCACATGAGCGGGCAGGCTCCATATGGTTATCAGTTGGAGCCGACAGTGGTTGAAGGTATCCGCACAAAAAAGATGGTTGCCGACCCCGTAGCCGCCGACCATGTACGACTGATGTTTGAGATGTACGCCGAGCCGGAAACCTCTTTCGGAGACATTACCCGCTACTTTGAGGAACAGGGTATCAAGATTTACGAAAAGTCAATGGTTCGGAGTTTCCTTTCCCAGCTTTTACGGAACCCTGTTTACGCACAGGCCGACTTGGAACTATATGAGTTTTTCAAGAGCCAGGGCGCGGCGATTGTCAATGACGCTTCCGATTTTGCCGGAACCAACGGCTGTTATCTCTATCAGGGCCGTGATGTAAAGGAGGATAAGGACAGGTGCCTGAAGGACCAGATACTTGTGATTGCCCCACACGAAGCACTCATACCGTCTGATGTTTGGCTGAAATGCCGGAAGAAGCTAATGATGAATAAGACCTTTCAGCAAGGCCGCAAACCCAAAAATACATGGCTTGCCGGAAAAGTCAAATGCGGGCGTTGCGGATATGCTTTGAAAGCAACCCATGTTCCGAACAGTCCGGGATATTTCCGCTGTACAAAACGGGCAGAAAATAAGGGCTGTCCGGGATGTGGGAAAATCCGAAAGACTGAATTTGAAGAATTTATCTTCAATGCCATGCGGAAAAGATTTAAGAATTTTCAAGTCCGGCATGACAGGGAAGAAAAAGTAAATCCGAAACTGACCGCCCATCAGATCGAGCTTGCACAGGTCGAGGCTGAAATTGAAAAACTGCTTGATACACTGACCGGAGCCAATGCGACACTGCTTGCCTACGCCAACAAAAAAATTGAAGAACTGGACACTCGCCGCCAGACTATTTCAAAGGCGATTGCAGAATTGTCCGTTGAAACAATGTCGCCCCAAAAGGAACAGGAGCTTTCTTATTTCCTTGACCACTGGGACAGCATTGACTTTGAGGACAAGAGAAAATCCGCTGACGGCCTGATTATTTCAATCAGCGCAACCAGCGACCACGTTCAAGTAGAGTGGAAAATCTGAACACTCTTGATTTTGCCACTCTACTTACTTTCAAATCTAACATTTCTTTTTAATCTTGTTTGTACCCCTTGTACACCGATGCTTGCCATGGCCGCTGAATTGGAAACCCGTTTTTCCGATCTGTATAGGCAGGATATGCAGCTTGAAGAGATCTCACTGGACTGCGTGATCATGTCTCCGGAGATGCTGGAGCCGGTTCCCGCAAGAGAGCCGGAGAGTATCGGCAATCAGCTGACGCTGACCTGTTTGGAAGATCAGATTGACCACGTTGATGGAGTCACACTGGCAATATCCAATGATATGGGCGTGTTGCTTCGCAAGATGCTGGAAAATCTGGAGGAATACGACGATCCGCCGGTATTGACCCGGGTGGAGAAAACGATCAGCGGATTCCTGTTCGCCTACGGAGGCCGAGACAATCAGGAAGATGGCCCGTGTGTTGTCTACATCGTATCGGAAACACCGGTGCTTCCTGCGAAAAACAAGGAGGAAATGAAATGACCCTGAGAGATAAGATGTTGGCCGTTATCGCTGATGTGAATGCCAGCGTGGCCGAGCGTGAGGAACTGGTGGAGATGATCGCCATTGCCCTGCTGACGCGAAAAAACCTGTTTGTTCTGGGTGAGCCGGGACAGGCCAAGAGCTATGCCATCAACCTGTTCCGTCGGCACATCACCGGTGCGCGGCAGTTTGAGAGGCTTCTTTCCAAGCAGAGCGATGAAGAACAGCTTTTCGGCCGTGTTGATCTTGCGAGTCTGCTGCCGGGCTCTGTGCCGCCGACCGTGCTGGAGCAGGACGCAACCTATCAAAACCAGCGCTTCAACCTGCGTGTCCTCGTCGAGGGCATCGGCTCCATGAAGGACGAGCCCGCAACATGGGAAAAGCTCAAGAGCGGCACCGAAAAGCTGGAGCTTTATCGTGCAGCGCTCTCGGCGCTTCACAAAAGCGAGCCCACGGTGCAGACAGCCGGCAAAATTCCAGAGGCCGATATCGTATTGCTGGATGAGATCTTCAAGTGCAACGACGGCGTGCTGAACTCACTGCTCACCGCCCTCAATGAGCGGAAATACACCAACGAGGGACGCACCTATCCCATTCCGGTCATTTCTTTCTTTGCGGCTTCCAATGAGATCCCTAATTTCAATGACCCGCAGGAAAAGATCCTGGAGGCGCTGTACGACCGCCTGGAGCTGAAGGTCGTGACGGCCAATATGGAGGATCGGGACACGCGCCTTGCCGTTTTGAAGAATAAGCAGGCCGGCACCTTCGGACAGGTCACCGTTACGATCACGTTGGAGGAATTGCGGCAAATGCAGCAGGAGGTCGCGTCGATCCTCGTTCCCGACGCCATCAACGAGTTGGCTGACGATATCCTCTGCGAGCTTCGTAAGGATATGACGGTGTCGGACCGAAAGTATCTGGGCTATTATCCCATCGCGCAGGCCAAGGCATGGCTTTCCGGCCATGACAAGGTAGAATCCTGTGACCTTCTGGCGCTGAAGAATTATCTCTGGCGCCTGCCCTCAGACCGTGAAAAGGTGGAAGCGGTGCTCACCCGCCTGTGTGTCAACCCCATGCAGGATAAGGTCAACAATCTCCGCGGTATGGCGTTGGAATCCCAGGAGGAATTTGACGCTGCGCTGGGGGATGGCAGCAAGGCTGATACTGTGCGCAAGGCATTTATCAAGCTGCGCGGTGAATTGACGCATCTTTATCAGATGCAGTGCAGCCTTCGCACGGCGGCGCAGTCTGACAGCGAGACAGCGCTGGTGGATGACCTCTTGGCTGATTTGGAGAAGATCAGCCGCAAGGCCCACGAGCAGACACATTTTACTTATACGACGCTGGAAGAGATTGCAGCGTTAAATTAAAGAATATTGGAGGAATCACGATGCTGAACAAGATCATTCTTATGGGAAGACTCACGCGCGATCCCGAACTGCGCAGGACGGAGAGCGGTACCGCCGTTTGTTCGTTTTCAATCGCGGTGGATCGGGACTTCAAGTCCAAAAACGGGGAAAAGGAGACGGACTTTATTGATATCGTTTCTTGGCGCGCCACGGCGGAGTTTGTGAGCATTACTAAGACCATTCTTCTTTTCAACTGGATCTGGTGTTGGTATTGTCTTCTCTGGTGTGTAAATTATATAGAAAAGATTCATTGTATCTCCCTTTGTTATCTCTACACTTCCAGCTGCAACATCAACTGTTACTATGCAATTAGAATCTGATGCGTTCTTTTTTCCGTTAATCTTTACATTCTTACCACTTTCTCCAAATACAAGTGTAAGCTTTCCAGCAGATGGCGCTGTGAACTTAATGCTTGTTGATGACTCCATCTTAAGGCACTGTGTAAGTGTAAGTCCATTATACGTTACTGTTCCCTTGTTTGATGCAAGATTACCAGAAATCACAAAGAATGAACTATTTGCATCTGATGTTGTAAAATTATGTACCTTAGAATCTCCTGTTGGTATTTCTGGTGTCTCTATTCCACCTGTTGAACCCTTCTTTGGAATAGATGCTGTTTCTTCAGCCCCGCATACTGTACAAGAATGACTCTTAAGTCCTTCTTCCGTCTCTGTTGCTTCTTTAACTACTTTCCATTCGCCATATGTATGAGCTTTCTTTGGAATCACCTCTGTGTATGTCTTCTTATCACAAGTTCCATTAGTAGCTATACATGTGTATGTAACTTCCCCTTCTTCTGTACATGTAGCTTCTTTTGTTACTTTTGATACATAATTATGATAATGTGCATTAGAATCAGCCGCATTAATTGTAATTGAATTAATAGTCATTTCCTTAAATGCGCCTGCTGCCGGATTAACTCCATTACCACCTGACTGAATATTATATGGCATAACCATATACGTTCCAGCTGGAAGACCTGTAACAGTACCACTTCCTACCTTGAAGCACTCACCTGCCTCATTAACAAGACAGCCTGTTGTAGTTAAATCTTCCGATGCAAATGATACAGTAACATCTACTGTTCCACCTACCGTGAATGCATATACAGTCTTGCTAAGCTTTCCTGGCGCTGCTGTATATGGATAGTCGGATATATTAATTGGTGTTACACCAGGTGCACAATATGATAACAATGAACACTCTGAAGCAGTAACATTCTCTAGTTTCTTAACTGTCTCTGGCATGCAGCCATTGTATGCTTTAAGAACCTTGGCTGCATCTGTAACACTTGTCTGTAACTGATAAGTTCCACTAGGAATATATGAAAGTGCTGCATCTGTATCAAAATTCTCATACTTGTTGCCAGATTTAACTTTAGTTGACTTATCTGTAACAACCGTTCCTGTCATTGCTCCAATACAAGATGAAAATGAATCATTATAGCTTTTAATTGCTCCTGATCTTACATCCATAGGATTCTTTGTCATAAAAAACAAATTGTACTCTGAATATATGTAAGCATTGGCTCTTGTATTCATTGCATAATCTGTTGTTCCTATAAACTGGTTATTGTAGAAATGCATATTAGCCTGACGTCCAAGAGGCTGTCTTGCTTTACATCCCTTCCAGATATTATGATGATATGTAAGATTATACTGTAACGATGTATCTGATGAACCAACAAGGTTAGTCTTATGACATCCTTCAAAGTAGTTATATGAAACTGTTAAATATTCACCACGCTTGAAATCACATGATCCATCACCTTCAGCCTTATCTGATTCTGCAGGTCCTGTTATAGAAGGGCTGTAAAACTCATTGTTGTGAATCCAGCATCTTTCAACTGGAGCTGTTATAACAGAGCCTTCCTGAACACCTTCCATACCAATAGCATCTTCTGGCTGATTCATAAATGTAAGATTACGAACCTCAAAGTTCTTTCCTAATCCAGCTGCTGTTGTTGATGTCTCAGACATAAAATGAATTCCCCATCCATCCATAGCTGCATCTGTACCAACACCTTCAATTGTTACATCCTTTGCTGACTTCATACGTGCCATATGACCGTTGTCGCCAACACTTCCGCCATAATCATTAGAATCATAATCTGTAAGGCCATCAATAAGTCCTGCATTAGCTGCTGCCCATGTTCCTGTCTTATAAAGACCAGACTCTGATACTGCTCCGACCATACGAATTACTAATGGTATATTATTCTCAGCAAGTAACTGGAGAATACCCTGATTAGTATTACCCTTGCCGTAATATGTCTTTCCTTTCGATACCTTCTTACACTCTGTCTCATGACCTGCTTCACCACATGCCTTACCGACTGAGTTAAGAATATTACCAATGCCTGCAACTGTTACTCCACCATAAGAAAGTGTAACTGTATTCTTGTTTTCATCTGTTACATAAAGAACAATTGCGTTATCCTTTAATGTACCATCATCATTATAAGCACCTACACCATCAGTATAATTGTAATGCGCATATCCCGATCTATCCTGTGCATTAACCTCAATTCCTGACTGGGTATATGTACCTGTCTTAGTAGTAACCTTAAGAGTATATGTACCTGGCTTTAATCCCATTACATCAACTCTTGCTCCGTCGGCTGTATCTCTAACAAGATACTCAAAGTCCTCTCCTGTAAGAGAACCACTAACTGGACCTGAATATGATACTGCAGTAACATCGGCATCCTTAACACCTTTGATAGTTGCATACATCATTTCATTCCATCCACCATAAGTAGTAAAACTTGTTGCAGATGCTGCATAAGTCATACTTGGTGCTGCTATTGCAAGATTACTTACGATTAACAATCCTGCAACAACCTTAGCAAACACTTTTCTTATTTTTTGCATGACATTTTCCTCTCCTTTTTCCAAATATGCATACAATTGTGAATTATGAATAATCAAAATTCAAAATCTAAATCAATATTACCATTTTTGCACAAATTGTTCAAGCTTCATTCACAAAAAATTCATATTTTAATAAAATTCCTACATAGAGATATTTATATTACCTGCAACTAAAAAGGGGCTTTCATACCTCAACGATTTTCAATCGTTAAAGCGACAGCCCCTTTTTAGCAAAACATTATATTATTTCAATAGATAATTCTTTTTTTAATTTTTTTATTTCTAATTTTACTCCTAGATTAATCTGTTCTGCTATATCTTCTTCTAAAACAAACATTAAATCATCAGAAATATAATTATCATCGTGCTTATGTAAATAGCCATCCATTCCTATAATCTTAACACTGTTAACATCACACATAGATAAAAGCTTAAGAAACATCAAACCTGAATTATCTTTTACATATTCTGTCTTATTTAATAAAGACGAATAATTAATTTTTGCAAATACATTACCTGATGGAACATTTGATGATGCAATAACTTTTTTATACAAATCTTTTCTAATCTCTTTCATTCGACGACTATTTCCCACAAATAAATAATCCACGGGATGCAATTTATATTCAAAATTTATTGATACAAGCACATAATCTTCCAGATTTAATGATGCTAATTTATTATAATGTGTTTCAGATGTTTTACCAGGACATATCATAATAACATTTTTGCCTTTAAATATGTTTTTAACCTTGTTAAAATCATCTATTATGCTGTCTTTTGATTCGAAATACGATAAATATAATTGTTCAATATATTCTTTATCAAAATCAACTTTCTTTTCATTATCTAACATATCAAAAATATCATCAATCTCATCAATAGTAAGATTATTTTTTTGGCTCAGATAATATGCATAATCCGTATTGCACTGATGCTTAGCTGCTAAATAATTAGGTAAAGAATACCCCCATGGCTTATCAGCATATATATTTTCTATAAATTGATCATTTATTTCCAATATATTTCTATCATTATATTGTCCCTGATAATTTTCATTAAGATATTCCAAAATAATTTCTGTATTTAAATTACCAGCTCCTATACCTATACCATGAACCGAGCAATCTAATATAACTTCCCTGTCAACTTGTTCTAATAAAATTGTTGCATTCGAAAATGATAACTGCATATTATTATAAGAATGAAATCCTATTATAATACTTTCATCTAAATATTGTTTCATCATACTAATATACTTGATAACATTTTTGCTTTTCATTGAACCAAAACTATCAACAATATGCAAAGAATAGACTTCTAATTCATTACACATATTCATAAGATATATCAACTCAGAATCTGAATATTCAGAAATAGCTAAAGGATACATCATAACATTATATCCTTTTTCCTTCATCATTTTACACTCATGTAACGAAGCTTTAATATCTTTTTTCTTGAATGTATATTTAATATTTTTAATGTTACCAAAGCTATATTGTTCCAAATTATTTACATCGTACTGTCCATAATTAATAGAAGCTATTAATTTTAGCTTAATTTCTGAAGGAAACTTTTCATTTATTGAATTGATACTCAAAAATTGCGAATTAGAATTTTCATTATTATTATCAACCAAATAACCATATTCAATAAAATCAACGCCCGAATCATATAATTTTGATATAATTTTATCATTCACAGAATCATTAAATTTTCTTTTATTGACCACATAGTACTCATTTAATGTGCAATCCAGGACCTTACCATGTCTGCTTTTAATACCAACAGACTTCAAATTCCGCAAAATATTTTTAGATGCATCAGAGAAAATACCAGAATCTGTTGAATAGCTAATATACTGAACGCCCAGGCTTTTCCATTTTTCAACCATACTATAGTCATCTGTAAAAGTTCCTATCACTTTATTCTTTGCTTTAGCTTTTTCTACAATGTCTACCATAGCCGCCAAAACCTTAGGATGACTAATCTGTCCTGGAACTCCTAATGACTGAGATAAATCATATGGTCCAATAAATATAATATCATAGCCATCAACTTCTAAAATTTCATCTAAATTATCAATTGCCTCTTTGCCTTCTAATTGAATTATAATAATTTTTTCATTTTCTTTTTTAAAAAAGGCATTTCTGTTTAAAGATGAATAATCTGCTGCTCTGACAAAACGGCATACGCCTCTTTCTCCCTCTGGATAAAATTTAGCATATTTTATAACTTTTTTGACATCCTCAGCACATCTTATCTGTGAAATTTGTATTCCCATTGCTCCTATATCTAATGCTTTTCCAATGACATTATCATCTATATATGGAACTCTGACAATTGGAAGTATTCCCCTTAATTCACATGCTCTTATATTATTTTGTTGATTTTCTATATCTGTAGGACCATGTTCTGTATCTAAAATCACATAATCATAACCAGATATTCCTATAATCTCATTAAACATAGGATCAGATGTTTTCACAAAAACACCATAAACAAATTCACCATTTTCTAATTTGCTTTTAAATTCATTTAACATAATTATCTCTTATTTTCATTGTCTAATCTGTTCGCAACAATTTCTCTGACTCTCTCTAAATCATTCGGTGTATCTACTGCTACAGTATCAGAATCAACTTCTATGTACTGTACTTTATAACCATTCTCTATAAATCTAAGAATCTCTATATCTTCTATTTTCTCAATTTTAGCCTTTCCATATTTTTTCCCATATTCGCAATAAAACTTTAATGCCTCAGGCTTGAATCCATATACACAAACCTGTTTATAATAGTTATATTCAATACTTCCTTTTGGATACGGTGCTGTAGATCTTGTTAAATAAATTCCTATATTCTCTTTATTTGTTATTACCTTCGGAACTGTGAAATTCACAACATCCACCGGGTCATTTATTTTAGTCATTAAATTTGAAACCTGCAAATCCGGATTTGTATAAAATGGTTCTATTGCAGCCCTTATAGTATCTGGCTCTAACAATGGTTCATCTCCCTGTATATTAACAATCAAATCCGCTGGTATCTTTTCTGCTACTTCACCAATTCTATCAGTACCAGTTTTATGTTTATCAGATGTCATGATTACCTGAATTCCTAATGCCTGACATTCCTCATATATTTTGTCATCATCAGTTGCAACATATACTTCTGAAAAATCCTTCACCTTTTTACACTGCTGATAAACCCACCATATCATAGGTTTTCCACAAATATCAGCTAACGGTTTACCTGGAAATCTTGAGCTTTTATATCGTGCCGGTATTACTCCTATTATTTTCATTGTTTTACCTCCTAATTGATACAATAAATTTATATATATCTTTTCTTTTAATAAAGAAAATCATACACATTATTAATATTAAGCCATATCTTAAAAGCAAATTTTTATATAAAAGTAACATAATCAATCCAAAAATCATTAGAATACATGATATTCCGATTACTATTTTTATATCAAATAAATGTATGTTATCCTTAATACATTTTTTTGCAACTTTATCAGAAAATATATAATGTGATATTCCTAATATAACATAACATACTAATGTTGTATATCCAGCAGCTATATATCCTAATTCTTTTATAAAAATATAATTTAAAAAAACATTAAAACCTGCGCTAAAAATAGATGCCAACATTATAAATTTATTTTTTTCAAAATAAAATTCTACATTAGCAAATATCTGGTACATAAACATAAAATATAAACTTATTGCTAACGGAGGAATAACATATACAGCATCATAGTATTCACTAGGTGCTAAAATACTAATTACCTCCGGTGAAAATGCCATCATAAAAGCCAATGCTACTGCAACAAACAAAAAAAGCTTATTACACACAGATGAAATATCTCTATATTTCTCTTCTTTTAATCTTTGATATATCCAAGGTGCGAACGCGTTATTAATTGATGTTGTCAATATATTTAATATCATAGCTAAATTATGCGATAACCCGTATATACCTGCCTCAGCCATTCCTATCATTTTACTAATCATAATTCTGTCTGACTGAGACAAAATCAAAGTAGACAAATAATGTGGAACTAATGGTATATTAAATTTTAATGCATATATCCAATACTTTTTTGAAAAAAAATTTTTACCTTTTATATAGTTAATTATATATATAATTCCATAAAAAACAATTACAATACAAGCAGAGCTAATTATTCTAACATCAGCACCAAATTTATTTGGAGTATTTATAACAGAAACTGCCGCTACTAAAGGGCTTAAAACAGAAACAACCAAAGTTAAAATAACCATATTCCTGTATTTAAACTCAAATCTCTGTTTAGCAGACCAAAACGAAAAAGCTGAATTTGCTAAAATCTCCATAAACATCACTATAATCAGAACTCTTCTGATTTCAATCCATAATGATAATTTTTTAAAAAATAGCAAATACAATAATAACATACACAATGTAAGCGTACTTACAAGACCTTGCATTGAAGATAAGAATCCATCTCTGTCATTTTCATATTTAATCATTCCATTATTAAATACACCACTAAACAAATTTAGTGTACAAAAAATAATAAAAATACTTTCCCATGAGTAAAAAATACTTACTACTCCATATTGCTCAGTTGTGAGTAATCTGGTAAAAATTGGAACTGTTATAAAACTAATGCCCTTTTGCACAAATCCACATATCGTAAACCACAATGCTGCCTTGGAAGCAATAGACATTTTATTATATATTTTTTTTGTTTTTTCTAACATCATTTATACCTTCCAAGAAATTCAAAACCAAGATATTTTCTTTCTCTAACAAATTCCAATGTTTCTATAGCCGTCGTAGTAATTGATAAAGCTAAATCATAAAATACACTGTCATCATAATTTAAAACCTCTGTAGGTATGTACTTATCTATGTATAAGCAGTTATATTTCTCACATAAATTACTATAATCTGCTTTATCCCTAGGATGAGGCTTTATTGTTATGGTGTACCCCATTCCAGTATACTCTTTTATTATATCTTCATATATTTGCATTTGCTGTTCCAGATTTTGTAGCTGTCCATCTTCTGATAATGGCTGGGTACACAGCAAAAGTGTTTTATTACAATTATTATTTATTATTTTTTGTTTACAGAATATACCATATATTAGTTTCTTTTGCTGTAATGTCAGTTTGTCATTAATTTCTTTTCGTGGTTTTTCTATTATATTTTCCCTATCAATTGCCAGACCATTTTTATCATTTACTTCAATATCAATTACATATTGATTTGTTCCAAAAGCTCTGTGTCCTATATTCAATTTATTTTTCAATCTGACTTTTAAACTATTTATATCATAATCCACTTTATTCACTTGATAATATTTATTAAAGTATTTAAAGAAATTCAATCCGTCCTCAATTAAATGATATCTGATTTGATTATTTACAAAATACCAGCCTAAAATTTCAAAATCATTAAACAGAAAAATATTATCCTTATACTTAGTCCAATCTATTTTTAATTTAGTGTTAATATATTTATTTTCGTAATTTTTTCGATTTACTATCTTATCAAATGTATTTTTATATTTAATATTTTTGTAGTCTACACTATCAAACACATATATATCATTTATAAAATCCAATGACTTTATGGTTTCAATCTTATTTTTGTAATCTGGCATCTGAGAACCTATCACCAAATCAATTTTCTCATTTTGTACCATTGCTTTTGCAACCGCAATATATAAATTATACAAGCTAAAGCAGCAATATACTTTCATTTTATTTACCTTCTACATTTTGATTTTTATTTTCTTTTTAATTGTTTTAGAATTTTTATCATATTTAACTGGCATTAAATCAACAATTTTATCAATATTGTATGCCAAAAATATCACACAAAATAATAAATGCGGCATCTGATACATTTCTGTTATAAAATCAACAAAATACGCAACAAGTATTATGGTTAATACCTTTGTATACGGATGTTCTTTATATTGCTTTAATTTATGACTAACAATAAAAACAATAATTCCAAATAACAGAAGTCCCAATAATCCCTGTTGAACCATTATATTCAGGTATGTATTATGTGCCTGTGTAGTAGTCCAGGTTGTTAAATTGTAACTAACATTTCCATTACCTAATATAGGATGACACGATATTGATTTGAGCGCCAAAGCCCATATTATAGTTCTTCCTGTAAAAGACGAATCTCTATTTAAATATTTATATAATATAGCCGAAAAATTCTCCTGAAAATTCATAAATATTATCAAGTAACTAATAACAAAAGAAATAATAAAAAATACAAATACATTTGGCAGATTAAGTTTAAAAGCTTTTAATGAAAAAAACATTATAATAAAAGCAATACCTAATGCCACTAAAGATGTTTTCGAACCAGCCATATAAATTCCACATATTATAAATACAAGCAGACCAATTCCAATGATAGACAATTTGCCTCTTAGTTTATATATATACATATATGAGAATGCCAGCCATGGTAAATATGTAAAAATATGTGAATTATAATAACCCATTACCCAATTTGCCTTCCATCCTCTACTGTCTGTATATAATCCACCTGGGTGCATGACAATCGTGATAAAATTAGCAACAATTATTATTCCAATAATTATTGCCATATTCTTTATAAAACATGATATATCATTATATAGAGCAAACTCCATAATCAAAACCATACCAAACACATAAATAAAATTCGAAATATCTGCAGAAGTGTCAGTGTGTCTAATTATACATATCACTATATTCAAAAAGTAAAACAAAATGGATAACCATGTAATCATGCAAAATCTTATCTTATATAAGATGCAACATATTAATAGAAAAAATATAACAAATAATCTAAAATAATATAATATGCTATTTAAAAGATTACCACCAGTTTCCATAATCCCTCTTGGAACTAAAAACGGGATTACGCATATAATGAGCATTATATTTATCAGCCTTTTATTATTTTCATTTATCATTAACTAGCTCCTTTTAAAAACAAATCATATCATTAATTACCTATTCTGGTCTGTTAATTCTTATATCATCTTTTATTCTAAGTCTTTTTCTATATTTTTTCATCAATTTTGAACAAATAAAGCTAGGAACAAACATACATGGATACACCATCACCCATGCTTTCACATATTTTCGGGTGCATAAATACATGGTTTTATAATTCATTTTATGTATTCCAGAAGCTTTTTCCTTAAGAATATCATGAATAAAAAGATGGCATGTTCGATTTTTATACATTTGATTCAATTGTTTCTTGTCAAAACCAATCTCATTTATCATAAAATCAATCATTTTTTTATAATAAACTCCATTAATTAAAGCAGAATCAAAATTAGGCGTATTAACATATATACCAGCGCCAACACATGGACCTTTTACAATCCCCAGTTTAGTATCTTCCCCTTTGGCGCACAATGCATGTATATATGATTGCAGCCAATATGTATCCGCATACTGTTCTGGATTTTCTATTTTTTTAAAATTATCCGTATTACATATAAACGAAGCTAAAAAACCCCAATAATAACCTGCATATTTCATAAATAATTTTTTATCTTTTGTACAGATATCATTCATTGCTTCAGGTTCATGCTTTTGACATGATTCAGAATCAATATATTTATTCCTAAAATCTCTTGTAGTAACATATATTAATCCCATATCATCACCGTTTTCAATAAATTTAAGAATTTTATCAACTGCATTCTCCATTATAATATCATCATCTGACATTAGCCAGGTATACTTTCCCTTAGCTTTTTGAAGACATTTTATACAATTTCTATCAGTTTTTAAATTTGTTTCATTGCACCAATAACTTATATTTCCCCATTTATTCTGATATTCTTTTATAATATTAGGAGTGCTATCTGTTGAACAATTATCAGACACTAAAACCTCTATTTTTTCATTACATTGTGGCATCAAAATGTCCAACATATTCTTAATTGTTCTTTCTCCATTATATATTGGAATTGCAATTGTTAATACTGGCTGATTTTTCATTTTAACTATCTTATCTCTTTCCTTATGATTGTTTGGCTATTGTAGGCAAATTCATTTTTACAGTAATTTTAGCATATGTTGGTCTTACACAATTAATCATAAAAGCAGCTATACATACAGCAGCCTTTCTAGGCATTATATGCCATATTCCACCATATAATTTCTTTTTCAAGCCTCTTGTGTCTTTACAAAATTCCATGTGATTCCACTCTGTTTCTTTTCGATATTGTGCATATAAAACAGCATATGGACTGTCACTCTTCTCTATCCACATACGTTTCCTCACATAAAAACATGTAGTTGCATGAATTATTGCCGGCTTTTTCTTTGCCCTTATAATTTGATTTTTGGTATAATATTCGACTGGCTTTTTCATTTTTATAATTTCATCATAACCAAATATGTATATAGATGTAAGCATATTATATTGTGGTTCTAACAACTTAATATGTCCATCTAAAACTATATTCAATATATCCTGTTCTAAAAAAAACATTGTTTCATTATTCTCTATACCCTGTAATATTTTATCTACAAGTTTCTGACCTATGTTTTTTTCTCTCCATTTTTTCAAATCAATCAATAATACACCCGCATTGCAATATTTCATCGAATCTGACGCCTGTAAAACTCTTTTTTGTATTGCCGTGCCTACACAATCATATACACCTGCAACAATCTGATCTTTTTCAAAAGCTGTGTTGTACATTTCCTGTATAGAATCCAATACAAGTGTGTCACTATCCAGGCTTAATACCCTGTCAACATTTGAAGGTAATATCTCTGCCAAAGCCATTCTTGCATATGTATGTCCCAAATCATACTTTACTTCTGGATACAAATCTTTCTGTTCTGGTTTCTTTATAAAAAAAATCTTTCTTGAAAAATGTTGTACAATATTATTTAATCTTTTTTTATTTTCATCCGATATGTTATCTTCAACTACATATATATTTATATCATCGGCATCCTTATTGTTTTCACATAAAGATTGTATAGCAACTCCACACATCTCCGAAAATAAATCGCTACTATAATAAACAATATTCATTGGTAGTCTCCTTATTCCTCTTCTATGCCTTTAACAAATTGGTTCATATTCCAGCCTGAATTCATTCCAATAATCTTTGCTGGCACTCCACCTACAACAGCTCCACAAGTTTCAATATTTTTAACTACAACAGCATTAGAAGCTATCATTACATCATCTGCAATTTGTATATCACCAAAAACACCTGCTCCTGCGCATATTGTTACACCATCACCAATCACTGGACACTTTCCATTATCATCTTTTCCTAATGATATTCCAATAGTTGTTCCATGAAATAAACAGCAATTTCGTCCAACAGTAGAATTTGATGAAACCACTATATTCTGCAAATGAGCAATTAACAGCCCCTTTCCAAATACATTTAGTGGTATCATGACATTATGTCTTGAACTCATTATCTTAAATAATATTTTCCAGTAAATGCCTATAATTTTAGATGCACCTTTAACATTTGAATAATATTCTGCATGTCTTAATACTGATTGAAATAAAAGTTCTTTCCGAAAGACCTTTTTCTTTACTCCTGATGGATAATTTCTTTTTATCCATACCTTTCTTTCAAGTTCAATCCACTGTTTCATTTCCTTTTTTGATTCTATCATTATACTCACTCAGTTCTTTATTAAATATAATATTATCTAACAGCTTCCTTAATAGTCTTAGCCATATAATCAATCATCTCGTCTGTCATTCCTGGATATACTCCTACCCAGAATGTATCTCTCATAATTCTGTCTGTTGTATCAAGTCCACCTACTACTCTGTAGCCTTCTCCTGTTGCTCTCATCTCATCAAAGCATGGGTGTTTTATAAGATTTCCCGCAAAAAGATTTCTTGTCTGTACTCCGTGGCTCTCTACATACTCAACTACTGCCTTTCTGTCAATTCCTTCCTTTACTGTTATAAGGAATCCGAACCAGCTTGGTCTTGAGTTCTCACATGGTACAGGAAGAATTACCTTATCCTCTATATCTGCAAGTGCTGCTCTTAATCTGTCAAAGTTATGTCTTCTTCTCTCAACAAATGATGGGAACTTCTCAAGCTGTGCACAGCCTACCGCTGCCTGCATATCTGTTGCTTTAAGATTATATCCAAAATGTGAATATACATACTTGTGGTCATATCCTAATGGAAGTTCTCCATACTGCTTGTCAAATCTGTGTCCGCACAGATTATCCTTTCCTGATGGGCATACACAGTCACGTCCCCAGTCTCTGAATGAACGGATACACTTATTAAGAAGTGCATTATTAGTATATACTGCTCCACCTTCACCCATTGTCATATGATGTGGTGGGTAGAAGCTGCTTGTTCCAATATCTCCGATAGTTCCTGTGAACTTTTCTTCTCCATTGATTGTGTACTTAGAACCAAGTGCGTCACAGTTATCTTCTACAAGCCAGAGATTGTGCTTGTCACAGAATGCCTTTACTGCTGAAAGGTCAAATGGATTACCAAGTGTATGTGCAATCATAACAGCCTTAGTCTTGTCTGAAAGTGCATCTTCAAGCTTTGTAACATCAATGTTGTACTGTGGAATAGTAACATCAACAAATACAGGTACTGCACCATACTGGATAGCCGGTGTTATTGTTGTAGGGAAACCTGCTGCTACTGTGATAATCTCATCACCTCTCTTGATTCTTCTGTCTCCGAGAAGTGGTGATGTAAGTGCCATAAATGCATTGAGGTTGGCAGATGAACCAGAGTTTACTACTGATACATACTTTACTCCGAGATATTCTCCAAGCTTCTTCTCAAATTCATCTGTATAACGGCCTGCTGTAAGCCAGAATTCAAGTGCTGAATCAACAAGATTCATCATTTCCTTGCTGTCATATACTCTGCTCGCATAAGAAATTCTGTCACCTTCCTTATACTGCTTCTGGTTATGGTACTTCTTGCAGTACTCATCTACAATACCAAGAATCTCCTGTCTTGCTTCTAATTCATTCTTATTATCAAACATATCTTATTCTCTTTCTTACTTTATTAATTCCTTCCCTGCCTGTTATGCAAAGAACTCTTCTATCTCTTTATCCATACATGCAACAACATCTCCGCCTGCGGCATATACCTTTGACCATTCAACGCTCTTTTCTATTGCTGTATCAAAGTTCCATCTGGGCTTCCAGCCAAATGTTGTCTTTAACTTTGAGCAGTCCAGCTTCAAGAAGTTAGCCTCATGAGGTCCACCGTCATACTTGTTAATCCATGAAAGTCCTTCCCCCCACTTATTGCAGAATGTATCAACAAGTGTTCCTGTTGTTATGCAGTCGCTCTCATCAGGTCCTACATTATAGAAGCCTGCATACTTCTTTTCCTTAAACTGCTCCATTGCAATCATAAGATAAGCTGCAAGTGGCTCAAGTACATGCTGGTAAGGTCTTGTTGAATGTGGATTACGCACAATTATATCTTCCTTCTTAACTGCAGCTCTTACACAGTCAGGAACGATTCTGTCATTGGCGAAATCTCCTCCGCCTATAACATTACCGGCTCTTGCTGTTGAAACTGCAACCTCCATATCATTGAAAAATGAATTGATATAGCTGTGTGTTACAAGCTCTGAACATGACTTGCTGTTAGAGTATGGGTCATATCCGTCAAGAGGCTCATTCTCTCTGTATCCCCATGCCCACTCATTATTATGGTAAACCTTGTCTGTTGTTACATTTAAAAATGATTTTACACACGGGTTAAGTCTTACACATTCACAGATATTAACTGTTCCCATAACATTAGTTTCATAAGTATATACAGGGTCTTTGTATGATTCCCTTACGATAGGCTGTGCTGCAAGATGAAGCACTATCTCAGGCTGTGTCTCTTCAAACACCTTCTTAAGATGCTCAAGATCTCTTATATCACCTATTACAGAATTCATCTTATCCTCTACATCTATCATTGAAAAAAGGTTAGGCTCAGTAGGTGGAACAAGTGAATAACCTGTCACTTCTGCTCCTGCTTTAAAAAGGATTCTGCAAAGCCATGAGCCTTTGAATCCTGTATGTCCTGTAACAAGAACCTTCTTTCCTTTATAAAAACTTAAATCCATCTTAATCCTCCCGGTTTAGTCCCATTTCTTCCAAGGAGCTGTTCCAGTTGCAAGATACTTCTCGAGCATATCCATCTCTCTCTTGGTATCCATGCACTGCCAGAAGCCCTTATGCATATAGGACATTAACTGACCTTCCTTTGCAAGTTTTTCTAGTGGTTCTCTCTCAAATACAGTGTCATCACCATCAATATAATCAAATATTTCAGGATTAAGCACCATATAACCTGCATTGATAGGTGCACCGTCTGTATGGCTCTTCTCTCTGAATGACTTAACAGCGTTGTCTCCGCCGATATCAAGTACGCCCTTCTGCTGTTCAAGCATTACGGCTGTAAGAGTAGCAATCTTGCCATGCTCCTTATGGAACTCAACAAGCTTGTTCATGTCTACATCACAGACACCGTCTCCATATGTCATAAGGAATGGCTCGTCCCCTACATATTTCTGGATACGCTTGATTCGTCCTCCAGTCATTGTATTAAGACCTGTATCAACTACAGTAACCTTCCATGGCTCACAATGCTGCTCGTGAATAATCATATCGTTAGAACCTTTTGTGAAGTCAAATGTAATATCACTGTTATGAAGAAAATAATCCGCAAACCATTCTTTAATTACATACTGCTTATATCCTGCACATATAATAAACTCATCAAAACCATAATAAGCATATTCCTTCATAATATGCCAGAGAATTGGCTTTCCTCCTATCTCTATCATTGGCTTTGGTTTAAACTGGCTTTCCTCACTTATTCTTGTTCCGAAGCCTCCGGCCAATAAAACAACTTTCATTATAATACTCTCTTTCTTTCAAATATCAGATTATAATTTCACAATTAATCTTATGTTACAATTTACCATTCGTCATTTTAACATTATCGACTATTTTCGTCAACTTTTTATACATAAAAAATAAGCAATAGCCATCGCAAACTGACTATTGCTTATTTTAATTTCTTATTCAATTTTAAACATATGGATATTTTTTGTGCTTATACGATAATCGCAACATGATATATCATATTACCATTTTTATACTATTAGTTAATACAGAATATGGCATTCTCATCACTGTTAACACATTTTCTTTTCCTTTTACAACACCGTTAACAATATTATACTTTATTCCATCCTGAATATATGTTCCAGTATAATTAAATTTTACCAAACCATTTTCAAGATAAAACATTCCATTTTCATTGCTTGCAACGCCATTGTATTTAAAGTTAACTTTTCCGTTCTCTATTCTCCACCAGCCATTTGCATTCTGTCTGATTCCTGTATAGTCATATCTTATATAACCACCTTTTACATATACCCAGTCTGAGCCATCCTGAATTACATTTGTATATCCGAAATTTACCTTTCCATTTTCGAGATAAAATCTTCCGTTTTCATTTGTCGCAAACCCTGTGTAATTGCTTTGCACATGACCATTCTTTACATATACCCAGTCTGCTCCATCCTGAATCACATTCGTATATTTAAAATTAACTTTTCCGTTCTCTATGTAGAATCTTCCATTTTCGTTATCTGCCAGTCCTGTATAACTAAAATCTACTTTTCCGTCTTTTATTCTCCACCAGCCATTTGCATTCTGTCTGATTCCTGTATAATTAGTATTTACATGACCTTTCTCTACATATACCCAGTCTGCTCCATCCTGAATTACATTTGTATATTCGAAATTTACCTTTCCATTTTCAAGATAAAATCTTCCATTTTCATTTTCTGCAAATCCAGTGTAATCATTTTTTACATGACCATTCTTTACATATACCCAGTCTGCTCCATCCTGGATTAAATTTGTATAATCAAACTTTACTTTACCGTTCTGGATATAGAATCTTCCGTTCTCATTGTCTGCAAATCCTGTATAGCTAAGATTAACTTTTCCATTCTCGATTCTCCACCAGCCATATTTGTTCTGTCTGATTCCTGTATAGTCATATCTTATCTTTCCATTTTCTACATATACCCAGTCTGCTCCATCCTGTTCTACACTTGTATATGTTGTATCAACTTTGCCATTCTTTACATACATTCTTTCATTGTCACAGTCTGCAAATCCTGTAAAGCTTGTATCTACCACATCATCTGCATAATAGTAGTAATTTCCATCTTCTGCCTTACTAAGACCATTCTTCTTTTCAACAACTCCTGTTGCCGGTATCTCTGTTACATCCGTCTTCGCATCACATACTGTACAATGGTGGCTCTTGCTTCCTGGTGTTGTCTCTGTTGCTTCAACATCTACTGTCCACTCTGTACTGAAGCTGTGTCCCTTTGCTGGGATTGTTTCTGTGTATGTCTTCTTGTCATGCGGAGCACCGTGGAGTCGGTAAGATCGCGCTGCAGACGGCTCACCGGCAGTTTTGCGGCGAGGAACTGGAGCACGGCGTTTGCCACTCCCAGATTGCCCTCGCTGTTCTCGAAGTCGATGGGATTCACCTTATGAGGCATCGCACTCGACCCTACCTCGCCAGCCTTTATCTTCTGTTTGAAGTAGTCCATGGATATATACATCCACATATCACGGTCAAGGTCGATGATGATTGTATTGATCCGGCGCATGGCATCGAACACACCGCCGAGGCAGTCGTAGTTGCTTATCTGCGTGGTGTACTGCTCGCGCTCCATACCGAGCTTCTCCTTGGCGAACCGGTCGCCGAAAGCCTTCCAGTCGAACTGCGGATATGCCACGTGATGGGCGTTGTAGTTGCCTGTCGCGCCTCCGAACTTCACAGTCATCCTGCACGCCTTCAGCTCTCTGAGCTGTTCGGTGAGACGGTACACATACACCATTATTTCCTTACCGAGCCGTGTAGGCGACGCCGGCTGTCCGTGTGTCTTGGCGAGCATCGCCACGTCTTTCCACTCTTCGGCATAATCGTTGAGCTGCGCTATAAGTTCCTCCACTGCCGGACAGTACACCTTCTCGAGAGCCTCTTTTACGGAGAGCGGCACGCTGGTGTTGTTGATGTCCTGCGATGTCAGTCCGAAATGTATGAACTCCTTATACGCATCCAGTCCTCCTATCTTGTCGAACTCCTCCTTTATGAAATACTCCACTGCCTTCACGTCATGGTTGGTCACCGCCTCGATGTCCTTCACGCGCTGTGCGCAAACCTCGTCGAAAGCGGTGTAGATGCTTCTCAGCCGTGGGAACAAAGAATGGTCGAACGAAGCCAGCTGAGGCAGCGGAAGCTCGCACAATGTGATGAAATACTCTATCTCCACACGCACCCTGTAGCGTATGAGCGCATATTCTGAAAAGTAATCAGCCAATGCCTCCGTTTTACCTCTGTAACGTCCGTCTATCGGAGATATGGCAGTAAGCAAGTCAAGTGTCATAAAAATACCTATTATAAGATGCTGCAAAATTAATAATTAAAATCGAAACATGCGAAAAGAATGCCAAAACTTAGCCTCCGGATTCTCTTATTTTATGTACACTTAACTTTTAATGTCATTTCGGCACGTTTATTTTCACATATCAGAATATTCCCGTATGCCGTACAGCACGCACGCGGAGAACAGACGGCAACACACATACGGACAAAAAATTAGCCGGATGCAAAATCACATCCGGCTATGGCTGTGGGCGTTGACGGATTCGAACCGCCGACCCTCTGCTTGTAAGGCAGATGCTCT
>OGXH01000823.1_pt1 | contig 22920 bp, 19 predicted proteins | sample 1576241 | NCBI WGS metagenome assembly OGXH01 (sample SAMEA3541529, study PRJEB24748) | human gut metagenome | biome: human gut; feature: human-associated habitat; material: faeces | place: China | collected 2012
CCGCAGCCGCCGGAGCGGTGCTTAAGCCGTCAGGTGGGAATTGTGCGGTGTTGCCTTAGTTCTTGTACTTGAAGTACTCAACCAGGGTGCGGTAACGGAAGTTGCCGCCATCAGTGTAGGTAGCAAAGGTACGTGTCAGATTGTTGCTGCTGTTCATACCCATGCTTTCCTGGTTGGTGTAAGAGATGCGCTGGTTGTTCTGGCGGATCTCGACAACTTCATCGTTCTGGAACTTGATGGAAGCGCTGGTGATCTTGTCATCGGTGACAAATTTGCCGCAATGACGGTCGAACAGCGGGTTGCCAGCGCCAATATTGTTATCGCTGGAGAGTCTGAGCACGTTAGAATAGCCGTTGGAGTTGCCGCTGTTGGTCCAGCCGGCCAGGTGGCCGTTGCTGTCATAGCTCCAGGTGTCAGTACGCACGGTCTTGTTGCTGCTGTTCACAATGGTCATCTTGGTGTAACGGTTACGGCTGCCGCTGCTGGTCAGGTTGACGATGCAGGTAACTTTGTTCTGGCCGTTGTATTCCCAGAACTTGGAAACGCTGCCCAGGCTGTCCCACTCTTTGGCAGTCCAGTAGCTGTACAGGTACCAGCCGCCATTGTAGCGGTAAACGGAGATCTTGGCAAAGCGGTTGCTGTTATCATACTCATAGCGATACTCGTAAGAGTAGTTGTCGTTGCCGTACTCGCGGTGGGTATGCTTGGTCAGCATGCCGTTGTATTCATAATAGAAGTCGTCCTGAACCTGCAGGTTGCCGGACTTATCGCGGCGCTGCTCTTTCAGCAGGCGGCCCTGTGCATCGTAATCGGTGGTCAGGGTATTCATCACGCTGCCGTCAGCATAGTAGTTGGTGCGCTTGATCTCGCGGTACTTGGTCACATCCACGTTGGTGGACTGCAGAATGCCGGTGTTGTAATCAAACACGCAGGTAATGCCGTCGATCACAACGGTGCCCTTTGCCATAGCGCCGGTGATGAGGTCAAAGTAATAAGTACCCTGAGAGTTGGTATTCCAGCCCTTGATCATATGGCCGTTGGCATCATAGCGGACCCACTTGCCGCCGTTGGAGTCCTGATAGACATCCTTGCTGACAGCCATTGCGCCGTTATTGACGGAATCCAGCCAGTACCAGGCATCGGAAGCGGGGTCATAGATTTCCTTGCCGCGGCCAGTGGTGCCCTGGCGCTTGCCGCCTTCGTACCAGAACTTGTCGCCGTTGATGTTGACCCACTGCTTATCCAGGCCAATGCCTGTGGTGGTATCAAATGCGCAGGGAATGCCGTCTATCGTACACATCCCCTTTACCATAGCACCGGTCACGAGATCGAAGTAGTAAGTACCCTTCTCGTTGGTATTCCAGCCCTTGACCATATGGCCGTTGGCATCGTAACGCACCCACTTGCCGCCGTTGGAGTCCTGATAGACGTCCTTATTGGTGGTCATAGCGCCGCCCTGAACAGCATCCAGCCAGTACCAAGCATCGCTCTTGGGGTCATAGATTTCCTTGCCGCGGCCAGTGGTGCCCTGGCGCACGCCGTTTTCGTACCAATACCAGGGGCCGCCGGGGTATTCCTGATACCAGCCGTTCTCCGGCGGTGCATCATAGGTAGCGGCGTCCTCTTTCACGTTGTCCTCTGCCGGTTCAGCGTCAACTTTCGGTTCCTCAGTGGCTGCGGTTTCCGGGGTAGCAGTTTCCACCACTGCAACGCTTGCAGCGGTTTCAGCCTGCGGGTTCGGCTCCTGTGCAAAAACGGGCAGTGCCATAGCGGACACCATTGCCAGCGCCAGCAGGAATGCGGTGATTTTTTTCTTCTGCATGTTCCGTTCGTTCCTCCTTATAAATGGGCGTACCCGGGGATTTTCCGGCTGCACCCGGCAGCCTGTTCGGCCGCGCGTTGCTTTTTTAATCAAATGCGGCCGGGCCGAAAAATCAACCATAAACCGCAATTTCATTTATTATACCACACGCCAAAAAATTCCACAACATTTTCACCATTTTCGAATTGTAAAAATTCAGGGCGAGTTTTTGGTTTTTTTACCCGGTTTATCATTTTCTAAAAATCGTTATCCCGTCAGGTTAGCGGGCGCACAATGGGCGTTCCAACGGGTAAGAGACAGGTTAAATGGTGGTAGTGCATTATAAAGAGAACCACCCCTCAGAGGGAAGCCAATTTCCTATTTGGGTTTTCATCAAAGCACCTTACGTTGGGTCGTTTTAAACGCCTCACTCGATCACAATCCCCGTTCCATCCAGTAACCTTACCACATCAGGAAAGCTGAACCTTGCGCCTTTCAACTTGTTGGTCTCCAAATCAATGGCGTATTCTTCGGCGGTGCGCAGGTCGGCTTTTTGCAAATCGCAGCGGGTGAACCGGGTTCCGCCCAGCCGCACGCCGTAAAAGCTGGCCCCGGCAAGGCGGGTATCATCAAAGGTGCATTGCTGCAGTTCCGCCCCGGTCCAGTCAAAGCCGTTCAGTGCCATGCCGGAAAAATCATTGTAGCGGAACGCACAGTTTTTGATTTTGCCAAACGGCTGGAACACCCCGCTTTTGCCCTGCAGCCCGCCCCACGCCATGGAGCGGAACGCACTGTTCAGCAGCCAGGCATCTTTCATGGTGGTAAAGCTGAACACCACGCCGGAAAAATTGCAGTGGTCAAAGGTACAGGCGTTGAAGCGGCAGTTCTGCACCCGCGTGCCCAGCCAGCGGCAGTGGTCAAACACACAGTCCTCGAACTCGGCGTTTTCCAGCAGCTCGCCGGGGTCATAATTGGCAAAGATCTCCCCTTGATAAAATCGGCGTTCCGCCATCAAAACTCCTCCTTGTGCTGTTGGAAAAACTCAAAGGTATCCCGCACGCTTTCCAGCTCGGTCCAGCGGCGGGTGCGCACCGGGTCACTGTCCAGATCATAAATACGGGCACCGGGGATTGCCAGCAAAAACGGCGAATGGGTGGCCAGCACAAACTGGCAGCCGTAAAACCGGGCCGAATCTGCCAAAAAATCTGCCAAAGCGATCTGCCGCGCGGCGGAAAGGCTGTTTTCCGGTTCATCCAACAGATAAAGGGCATCCCCGCGCAGTTTTTCCTGGAACATCAAAAAGGCGCTTTCGCCGTTGGAGCGGGTGCGGATGTTGGGAGACAAAGTTTTGCGCGCCACCTGAGATTTGGAATAGCGCCGTGCCGCGCTGACCTGCTTGAGCCGGTCATAATCCTCCATGCTGTGCATCTGGAATTTGGCGGTGCGGGCCTCGGTGTATTCATCAAACAGGCTGCCGCGGCGGGTATCAATGTTATCGTTGATGGCGCGCACATCCAACATATAGTCAAACACATCGTCGCTGGTCAAAATCAGGCTGCCCGCCGGGATGGCGTGCAGGGTGTGGAACTGGCACAGGGAGACATAATCCGGGAAGAAATCACTGCGGTTATACTGTGCCCCGCGCTGCAGGCGCAAAGCGTCCGCCATCACGTTGAGCGCTGTGGTTTTGCCGGAGCCGTTGCCGCCGTACAAAATGGTCACATCCGCCAGGTCCAGTGCTTTCAAGCCCCGGCCCGCAAACAGGCCAAAGGGGTAGAAAGAATCATAGCAGGTCATTTTGGCCCGCGGCGACTCGGCAAGGTAGTTAGCCTCGCTGTTTTGGCTGGGAAAATAAAATTCCGAAAGATAGATCACATCTCTCTCCTCCCTTCCGGTTTCTTTCTCAAATTATACCATACTGCCGGGTAAAGGCAAATGCCTTGCATACAGGCTGCGGTTTTGGGGATACAGCAAAGATTTTGCGGGTCAAAAATAAAAGCATGTGCACCCGCCCTCCTCGAAAACCCAAAATTTTCGATTTGTTTTGTCATGCACATGCTTTTGTGTTATCTGATGATACGCTGCGGTTTATGCCGGGAGGCACCGGAGCGCCGGAAATTCAGCCTGTTTTTTATAAACACAGCCGAATTTTTGCCGTACAGCCGGTATAGATTATTTCTTCTGAACGTACTTGAGGCAGTCCAGCATAACAGCAACCAGAATGATGATACCGGAGAACACGAACTGCAGGTTCGTATCAATACCCAAAGTGGTCAGAGAGTAAGTCAACGCGGTAAAGATGAACACACCGACAACCACGCCGGAAATCTTGCCGATACCGCCGGTGAAAGAAACGCCGCCCACAACGCAGGCCGCGATGGCGTCCATTTCCCAGCCCTGACCATATGCAGCGGAGCCGGAGCCCACCATACGGATGCATTCCAGCCAGGAGCCGAAGCCATACAGAATGCCTGCCAGAATAAACGCGCCTACCGTAACGCGGAATACCGAGATGCCGGAAACAGCAGCAGCTTCGGCGTTGCCGCCGACTGCGAACAGGTTTTTACCAAAGGTCGTCTTGTTCCAGATGAACCACACAATGATCACAGCTGCGATAGCCCACAGGATAATGGTGGGGAAACCGCCAATCTTGGGGATGATCATGCTGGGGATGTTGCCTTCGATACCGCCAAAGGAAACACCCTTGGTTGAATAGGTGACCAAGCCAAAAATGACCAGCATGTTCGCCATCGTAGAAATGAATGGGTGCATTTTGAACTTGGCTGTAAAGAAACCTGCGATGGTGGTAAAGACTGTGCACAGGACAATGCAGACAAGCAGCGCCAAAATAACGCGGGCAATGACCGGCAGCCCGGTAAAATCAAACACATGGCCAAAAACCGCACCGGTGTTGATTCCCTTGTGCATAATAATGGTAGCGGCAGTCATGCCCATACCAACCATACGGCCAATGGACAGGTCCGTGCCGGCCAGCAGGATCAGCCCGGCAACGCCCAAAGCCAGGAACATGCGCGGCGAAGCCTGCTGCAGAATGTTCAAAATATTGTTGACGGTAAGCAGCGGCACTTTCTTGCCGAACTGGGCAATCAGGCACAGTATAATAAAGATGATAACGATTGCAATGTACAGACCGTTGCGCAGCAAAAAGTCACGGCGATTAAATGTGTACTTGTAGTTTTCCCACTTTTGCGCCAGAGACTCGCCAACCGTAAACTTGGACAGGCGCAGCATATCGATCAGGTGATATTTGTAATCAAACGCAGCATGCCGGCGGTCCTTGATTGCCTGGCAGTCCTTATCCAACTGCATTTTGGCGTCGAACAGGCGGTTCTTGTGGACATACTTTTCGTCCTTGATTTCCTGCTGATTGCTCAGCTTGGAAAGCGCCGTCTCGTGTTCCTTTTTCAGCTGTTCTACAGTTGCCTGATATTTCTGCTGGGCTTGTACCTTTTCCTGCTTGCAGCTGGCCACCACCGCCTGGTAATAGTCGCTGTCATAATGGGCTTTCAAATAGGCTTCGGCATCAGCGATCAGCTTGTTGATCTGGCCCTTGTTTTTTTCTTCAACTGCCTTGGCCGCTGCCAATTCAGCCTTCAGTTTGGTCTCACGTTCCGTTTTTTCCTGCGCGGTATAGATGCGGTCGCGCTTCAGGTTATCCAGCTCATTCTGGATATTGACAGCTTTTTCAGTACCGTCAGTACGAAGTTCATCGATCTGCGCCTGGATTTTCCCAACATATTCATCGATTGGCTGGCGAAGCTTGGCTTCCTGCTCCGCCGAAAGAATTTTTGAAGTTTGTGTTGCAGTTGCCATAGATCATTATCCCCCATTACAGGTATTTTGCGCTGAGTCTCAAAAGCTCTTCCTGATTTGTTTCCTTGGTATTCACAATGCCGGAAAGATGTCCGTTGGACATAACGCCGATCCGGTTGGTGATACCCAGAATCTCAGGCATTTCAGAGGAAACAACAATAACCGTCTTTCCCTGTTTGGCCATCTTGATGATCAGCTCATAGATTTCGTACTTTGCGCCAACGTCTATACCGCGCGTAGGTTCATCCATCATAAAGACCTGGGGTTCGCGTTCCAGCCATTTGCCAAAAATGACCTTTTGCTGGTTGCCGCCAGACAAACTGGTGATCATATCGTCAGGTCCCATGCACTTGGTGTGCATGACCTTGATCTCCTTGCTTGTGGCTTTTACCATTTTGGGCATTGACAGCCCAAGGCCACCTTTGTACTGGTCCAGGTTGGCAATGGTAGTATTGAATGTCAAATCGCTCTTCAGGAACAGGCCGTTTGCTTTGCGTTCCTCGGTAATCAGGGCAAATCCATGCTCGATCGCTTCGTGGGCATTGTTGAAGTTCATCAGGTGGTCGCGGAAATACACACGACCTGCCGCACGGGTACGCACGCCGAAAATGGTTTCCAGCAGCTCTGTACGTCCGGCGCCCACCAGGCCATACAGACCAAAAATTTCGCCCTCGCGCACATCAAAGCTGATATCCTGCAGATAAGGCGCATATTTGGTGGACAGATGCTGGATGGACAAGATCGGATCCCCGGGGATATTGTCCACCGGCGGGAAGCGGCTTTCCAGCGAACGGCCAACCATGGCGGTGATCAGCTCGCCCATGTTGGTGTCCTTGCTGTCCTTGGTCATAACCAGGTTGCCGTCACGCAGAACCGAAATCTGGTCACAAATTTCAAAAATTTCGTCCATCTTATGTGAGATGTATATCAGCGCAATGCCCTGTTCTTTCAGCATGCGCATCATCTCAAAGAGTTTATTCACTTCCTGCACCGTCAGCGAAGAAGTCGGCTCATCCAGAACGATGACCTGGGCATTGTAAGAGATGGCTTTGGCAATTTCACACATCTGCCGCTGCGAAACCGACATATTGCGCATGGGCTGGGTCAGATTGACAGTCATGCCCAGCTTGCGGAACAGATCGGCTGCTTTCTTCTTCATCTGCCCTTCGTCAACCACGCCCATAGAGTTGACCGGGTACCGCCCCAGGAACAGGTTATCAATCACACTGCGCTCCAGGCACTGGTTCAGTTCCTGATGCACCATTGCAATTCCGTTTTCCAGCGCGTCTTTCGGGCCGGAAAAACTGATCTCCTTGCCATTGAGGAAAATCTTGCCCTCATCCTTTTGATAAGTACCGAACAGACATTTCATCATGGTAGACTTACCGGCGCCGTTTTCGCCCATAAGCCCCATAACTGTACCGCGTTTTACATCCAGATTGATATGATCAAGTACTCGGTTGCGGCCAAACGACTTGCACATACCGCGAATTGACAAGACAATATCGTCTTTCGCTTCTGCCATTCTCGTCACTCCCGTCTTGCAAATTGGCAAACTGCCCTACGGCTGCTCACCTGTTTTCATAAAAAAACGCTATTAGAGAAAACTTCATTCTCCCCTATGGAGAAATACATTCTCCCTAATAGCGTTGCCGTTACTTAACTGTCAGTTATTGCTGTTGCCGTTGGATCACTGGTTCAGCAGAGAAGTGTACGAAGCAGCGTTATCGGTCTTAACCATATTGATGGCAAAGGCATCGTATGCGCTGGGATTGCCCAGGCGGTTGGTGATGTTGGCCTCGGTCTGGCCGTCGCCGCCGATGTAGTCAATCTTCAGGTTCAGCAGATCATCATATTTCTCCAGCAGGGGCTGGTAAGTAGCGCTCAGGAAGTTATCCGCGGAGTTGTAGATATCCAGCCAAACGCTCTTTTCCGGGCTGGTAGTTGCATCCAGCTGGTTGGAAACAGGCCCATACGGCTTGGTAGAGTCGGTGAAGTCCGTGTAGTTGTCTGCCGTGACTGCCACGTTCAAAGCATAGTAGGAACGCTCGTCCTCATTGTAATAGTAAACATCGCTGCTCAGGACATTGCCTGCGGCATCCGGAGTGGCAATACCGGTGTTGATGTCCACGCCGTCCAGCGCATTACGCAGCAGGCGCAGGGTCAGGTAGGCCTGCACGTCAGCGTGCTGGCTGATCGTTCCGCCGTAACCGTCGGCAATGGCAGCAACTGCGTCAGCGTTTGCATCGTAGCCAAAGGTGGGAACGCCATTCTCCTGCGACCAGGAGTTAAACATTGCCATGCCCATGCCGTCATTGTTGGAAATAACGATATCGATGGAATCTCCCAGAGAAGAAGCCCAGGCGCTGATGGCGTTGCTGGCGGTGCCGGCATCCCAGGTAGCGCCGGCGGAATTCTTCATTTCCTGAGAAGCAAGCTCACGAACGGCGAAGGTCGTGCCATTCACATCAATGGTGCCGTCCTGAACCTGGGTAGCGGAACCATCTGCATTGGTACCGACAGGATCAGAAACAATGCCGCTGCTGCCTTCCACTGCGGTGCCCAAAGCGCTACGAACGCCACGGGTACGGGCAATCGAGTCATTATGGCCGATATCGCCGATTGCCAGAACATAGCCGATAACGCCGTCGCCGTTGCGGTCGATGGTGTCAGCATGTGCTTTAATGTAATCTGCGATCATCTTGCCCTGCAGTTCAGCACCCTGGTTGGCATCGAAACCGACATAATAAGTATTGCCGTTAAAGTTCAGTGCTTCCGTATCCAGCTCGCCTGTGGTGCTGTTGGAAGGCTGGCGGTTAAACCACACCAGCGGCTTATCCTTATTTTCAACGGTACCGCTTTCAGCAGCCGTAGAGGTAGCTGCCGAAGTATCGGTAGATGTGCTTTCCGTGGATGTTGCGGCACTGGAGGCACTGGATGCACTACTGCCGCAGGCAGCCAGGCTCAAGGTCATTGCAGCTGCCAAGGTCAACGCTAATGTTTTTTTCATAATGGTTCTCCTTCTTTATAGGTCGGGATGCTTCTTTCGCTCCCGCTCATTGCTTTTATGGTATAGCAAAACCGGAGGAAAAGCTAGGCGCATTTTGACTAAAATAGTTGCAGAATTTTGTACGTATCTGGCATATTGCAACATCTTTGTGTTCTGTTTTTGTATGTTATGCCCATTCCGGCTGCATTTTTCCCTGCAACGCCATGTCACAGTGCTGTACCCGCATTTCATATATTCCACCCGGCAGCAGAGTATCCTGTATGTTCCCGCACCATTTATATATTAATATTCAATACTATACCACTATGCCTGATTTTATAAAATATCGCCCGTCCTGCTCATCTGCAGGGCTGTCCGGCAGCCTTTTTGACGCTTCGGAGCATGACGACAAAATAAAAAACTGTGCTCCCTAAATATAATCAGGGAAGCACAGTTTGTGGCGTATTTCTCCGCTGTTAAAGTTCAGCCTGTTTTTCGCGGCATTCAGGGCAAATGTAATGGATGGTCAGCTGGTAGGAACGCACTTCGGTTCCAATGGCATTTTCAATTTCGCGCACCAGGCCGATCACCGGCAGGTCCTGCAGGCTGCCGCAGCAATCACAGTACAAATGGCCGTGCGGGTTGGAGGTTTTATCAAACCGGTCGGGGCCATCCGGCATTTCCAGCCGGGCAATTTCCCTGGCCTGTTCCATCAGCTTTAAGTTGCGGTACACGGTGCCGCGGGCAATGCCGGGCATCTTCTCCCTGGCAATGGCAAAAATTTCGTCCGCCGTCAGATGTTTGGGGCTGTGCTGTAAAATTTCCAAAATCAAGGCACGCTGGCGTGTCATGGCGGGCTCCTTTCTGTATGGAATGAGTTGTAAGAAAATTTATAAAATAAGACATGGTAAGATATCTTTACCATAAGAATACACATATTTCGTGTATTTGTCAACGGGATTTGCTGGCAAGCAGGATATTTTTTAAGAGCTTGTCCGAATTCATGGCAGAGCAATGCCGCCGCACCATCCACGGTGCAGCGGCATTGCCTGTGTTAATTCTTTTCCGGGTCCAGGCAGGCGTCGGCTTTGCGGCATTCCAGGTGCAGGTGGCTGCCCTGCTGAGCTTCGGCGGGCACGTTGCCTGTGGTGCCAAGGCGGGTCCCGGCGGTTACTTTTTCGCGCTGGGTCACGGCAACTTCTTCCAGCCCGCAGTAGCGCCACACGCGATCCTGCGCGTCGGTCACTTCCACCACGCGGCCCCACAGAGCGTCATCCGCAATGGCGGTCACGGTACCGGCGGCCACCGCCGTTACCTGTTCGGCGGTATAATCCGTGCCGTTGTGGGTGCGCCAGTCCCCCAGGGTGGGGTTATACACCAGCGTATTCCCGCTGAACGCCTGGCTGACTTTACCGTTCCAGCCAGCGTGCGGCAAGGTTCCCTGCTGCGCGGACGAAGCAGCAGAGCTGCCAGTCCCGCCGGAGGCGCTGCCAGACTGCCCAGCCCCCTGCTGCAAGGATGACGATGCAGACCCCGCAGCTGACGGCGCGGGCGATGGCTGCGCTGTCGCCACAGGAACATCCTGTGCAGGCTGGTTTACGGCGGCATCCGGTGAATCCCATACGTCTGTTCCCTCCTCCAGGGCCTGCTTTTTGATGCGGGTCAGGTCCTCGACCCCGCGCACCACGCTGCGGATGGCGGCAATTCCGGTAATGGTTGCCGCAAACACCAGCGCAAGGCAGACAAGATATAGCCCTTTTGCCTTCAAAAATGCTTTAATGCTGTTCATCTTCCCCCGTCCTTTGCTTGCCGTACGGCCAAAACATCGGGCGCAAAACCTGCCGCCCGGAATTTTTAACCGCACCGTTCGTGTTGTGTATGCCATTAGTGTTGCGCGGACAGATTGGATTTATGCACAAAGCGGGCAAAAATACTGCCCGGTTTTGCTATGCAGTTTGCCCCAACGACACCGTTTTGTTTTGTTTAACCTTGCTCTTGCGTTTTGTTCCACCAGCGTTTATACTTATTATAGTAGGACTATTATGTCCATCACTATTATTATTTGTGAGGTGGAGACAATGAAGGAACCCCTGGTTATTACGATGGCGCGTGAATATGCATCCGGCGGCAGCGAGATTGCCCAGAAAGTTGCTGATCTTTTGGGGATTCCCCTGTACAACAAGGAGCTGATCACCATCGCCGCAAAAAAGAGCGGCCTGACGGAAGAAGCCATTGCCGCCAGCGAGACCCAGCGCAGCGGCAGCCTGATCTACAGCCTTTACATGATGGGCAACACCATGCCCCTGGCGGACCAGGTGTACATTTTGCAGTCCAATGTCATCAAGGAAGTTGCTTCCCAGGGCTCCTGTGTGATTTTGGGCCGTTGCGGTGACTATGTTCTGCGCGACCGCCCCAATGTGCTGCGCACCTTTGTGTTTGCCCCCATTGATATCCGCGTGGCCAACGCCAAAGTGCGCCCCGATGCCAAGGATATGCCCGATCGCCTATGGGAGACCCATCTAGCCAAGCATGACCGTGCCCGCGCAAGCTATTACAACTACTATACTGAAAACCGCTGGGGCGAAGCGAAAAACTATGATCTTTGCCTGAATGCAGCAATTGGCCAGGATGCCTGTGCCCAGCTGATTGTTCAGGCTGCAAAAGCAATGGAGGCAGCTAATCAGGAATGAGTGATTCTGTACAGAAATACTCTGCATCCCGAATGGGCAGCGCGCCGATAGGCCCGCTGCTCCTTTCGTGTTCAGTACCTATGATGATTTCGATGCTGGTTCAGGCACTTTATAATATTGTGGACAGCATCTTTGTCAGTCGTGTGAACGAAGCGGCGCTTTCCGCCGTTTCGCTGGCGTTCCCCATCCAGAACCTGATGATTGCCTTTGCTGTGGGCACTGCTGTTGGTGTAAACGCCTATCTTTCCCGCTGTTTGGGTGAGGGCAACCGGGCCGAGGCCAGCCGCGCGGCGATGAACGGCCTGTTCTTAGCGTTCTGCGGCGGCATCGCCTTTCTGGTGTTCGGCATTTTGGGCGCGCGGGCGTTCATTGCGTCCCAGACCACCGATGCCCAGATCATGCAGTACGGTGCCGATTATCTTTCCATCTGCACGTTATGGTGCATGGGCTTGTTCCTGCAGTGCATGCTGGAAAAACTGCTGGTCGCCACCGGGCGCAGTGCGTTCGCCATGGCCAGCCAGCTGATTGGCGCTTTGGTCAACATTGCGCTGGATCCCATCTTCATCTTCGGTCTGTTCGGCGTGCCCCGCATGGAAGCAGCCGGTGCTGCTGTGGCTACCGTAGCCGGGCAGTGGATCGGCGCAGCTGCCGGGCTGACGATGAACCTGCTGTGCAATAAGGACATCAACCTAACGCTGAAAGGCTTCCGCCCGGCGGGGTCCACCATCAAGCGCATTTACGCGGTGGGCATCCCCTCCATTGCCATGAACGCCATTGGCAGCGTGATGACCTTTGCGATGAACAACATCCTGATTGCCTTTTCCAGCACCGCCGTTGCGGTGTTTGGTGTTTACTTCAAGCTGCAAAGCTTTGTATTCATGCCTATTTTTGGCATTAACAACGGCATGGTGCCCATTATCGGCTACAATTACGGTGCCCGCCAGCCCAAGCGCATTACCCAAACCATCAAACTGGCTGTCTGCTTTGCCGAGTGCATTATGCTGTGCGGCCTGATTCTGGCCGAAGTTTTCCCACATGTGCTGCTGGGTGTGTTCAACGCCAGCCCCACCATGCTGGCCATGGGTATTCTGGCTTTGCGCATTATTGCCATCCATTTTCCGATGGCAGGTTTCAACGTAATTTCTTCCTCCGCGTTCCAGGCGCTGGGGCGCGGCACGCTGGCGCTGTTGGTTTCGGTGATCCGCCAGCTGGTTGTGCTGGTGCCTGCCGCCTGGCTGCTGAGCCACACCGGCAACGTAAACGCCGTGTGGTTTGCTTTTCCCATTGCAGAGCTGGTTGCCGTTACGCTGTGCGCTGTGTTTATGCGCAAGTGCCACCGCGACATTTTGCTGCCAATGGAAGCCGGCCAGAAAACGGCTGCCGCTGTATAAGGAGGGGTTTGTATGCTGCGCCATATCAAACCGGGCATGCTGGTGTTCAGTGTGCTGTACATTCTGCTTGGCCTGCTGTTGCTGCTTGCCCCGCAGGCAGTTGCCGATGTGTTCTGCATTGCGCTGGGCTTGTTGGTGGTTTTGTGCGGGCTGCAAAGCCTGTACGGTTATTTTAAGAAAGATAACGGCAGCATCCGAACCGCCGTCAGCCTGCTGCTCAGCCTGCCCACCATTGCGCTGGGCATGTGGGCACTATTGTGTACCGTACAAAGCGCCATGACCTTTGAATGGCTGTTGCCGCTGCTGTTTGGCCTGATGCTGCTGGTGGATGGCGTGGTGCGCGCACAGTCTTCCTTTGCTCTTGCCAAGCGCAAGGGGCAAAAGTGGTGGGTGGTGCTGCTGCTCAGCATTGTTTCGCTGTTGTGCGGGGCATTGCTGGCGTGTTCTCAGCTGCTGAACAACCGCAACGTGGATCTTTTGCTGCTGTCCGGCATCTTTTTACTGGCAGAGGGCATTTTGAACCTGTGCTGCACCATTTATATTGCGATGGAGTTCCATGCGCTGGACAGGCTGGATGCTGCCAAGGCGGAAATGGAAACCGCTGCCGCACCGGAGCCATCCCCCGAAGCCCCCTCCCCTGCCCCGGCTGAACCCGCTGCAGAAGAATCTGCCGAAACGGACCTGCCCGATGTGCCAGCCCCGGAGCTGACCACCGAACCACCGGAACCCGACCAAGAGCCCACAGCGGATGCCGCAACCTGATGTTACCCTGCGCTGAACCGGCGCTTATTTGTAAATTTAAGGAGCAATTACCCTACATGAACAATTATGATCTGATTATCGTTGGCGCCGGCCCGGCCGGTATTTTTACCGCACTGGAACTGCTGCGCAAAAGCAGCAAAACTACCGGCCCGCGCATCTGCCTGATTGAAAAGGGCAAACCGGTAGAAAAGCGCCACTGTCCCAAAGATAAAACCGGCCACTGCGTGAACTGCAAGCCCACCTGCGCCATCACCACCGGCTTTTCCGGTGCCGGTGCGTTCTCGGACGGCAAGCTGTCCCTCTCCTATCAGGTTGGCGGCGAGCTGCCGGAGCTGATCGGTGAGGATTTTGCCCAGGAGCTGATCAACTACACTGACAAGATCTATCTGGAATTTGGCGCTGACCCGCATGTGGAAGGTATTTACGAGGGCAGCGAGATCAAGGAGATCCGCAAGCGCGCCATCCAGGCCGGCCTGCAGCTGGTGGACTGCCCCATCCGCCACCTTGGAACCGAAAAAGCCCAGCAGCTGTACCTGAACATCCAGAACTATTTGCTGGCCCGCGGTGTGGAGATGCTGTTCAACACCGAATGTGACAACATTCTGCTGGAAGGCAGCGAGTGCAAGGGCGTTGTGATCACCGAAAAGGGTGAGCGCCGCGAGCTGCGCGCCGACCAGGTTGTGATTGCCACCGGCCGCCGCGGTGCAGATTGGCTGGAAAAGCTGTGCGCCGAGCACAACATTGCCCACAAGCCCGGCACCGTTGATATTGGTGTGCGTGTGGAGTGCCGCAACGAGATCATGGAGACCATCAACAAGGTTCTGTACGAAGGCAAGCTGATCGGTTACCCCAACCCGTGGAAGAACAAGGTCCGCACCTTCTGCCAGAACCCCGGCGGCTTTGTCGCGCAGGAAAACTATGACAATGACCTGGCGGTCGTCAACGGTCACAGCTACAAGGATCTGAAATCCGGCAACACCAACCTGGCCATTCTGGTCAGCCACAACTTTACCGAGCCGTTCAACCAGCCCATTGCCTATGCCCAGAAGGTTGGCGAACTGACCAACATGCTGGGTGCCGGGCACATTCTGGTACAGCGCTACGGTGATATTCTGGACGGCAAGCGCACTTGGGCCAAGGAGCTGGCACATTCCAATGTGCGCCCTACCCTGAAAGATGCCGTTGCGGGCGACATTACCGCCGCCATGCCGTACCGCGCCATGGTGAGCATTATTGAGTTCATCAAGATGGTGGACCATGTTGCCCCCGGCTTTGCCGCACCGGAAACCCTGCTGTACAGCCCGGAGCTGAAGTTCTATTCCAACAAGGTCAAGATGGACACCGACCTGGAAACGAACATTTCCGGCCTGCACTGCCTGGGCGATTCCTCCGGATGGACCCGCGGCCTGATGATGGCCTCCGTCATGGGCGTTCTGATGGGCCGCAAGCTGATTGAGAATCATGATATGTGAGGTTTTTACGGGGGATTTTGTTCCTTCTTTGAAAAGAAGGAAGCAGAAACTTTCATCATATTATCACATAAAATAAAATTAAGGCGCACCACACAATCCCTGTGTGATGCGCCTTAATTTTATTTTTTCTGTTTTGCTATACTAAAGGCAATACCGCACAATTCCCACCTGACGGCTTAAGCACCGCTCCGGCGGCTGCGGCACGGCATCTGCGTTGCCAAAATGCTCGATAAGACATCCAGTATTATCTGCGCTTTTGGCTTGGCATCTGCCGCACCTCGCTCGCCGTATCGGCACTTAGAATTATGCGGTATTGCCTAAAGTTTCTTCGGTCCCTTCTTTTCAAAGAAGGGACAAAAAGCTCCCGTAAAGAACTTAGTTCCCGCTTTCAGCCGTTGCGGTGGACTGGGTGCTTTCGCCCAGGGTCACTTCGCAGCTGATGACCTTGCCATCACGCTCTACCTGCAGGGTAACGGTATCGCCAACTTCCTTGCTCTGGCAATACTTCTGTACATCGGATGCACTGGAGACTGCCACATCATCAATGGAGATGATGCGGTCACCCAGCTTCAGGCCGCCTTTTTCGGCACCGCTGCCGGATGCGATCTGGTAGATATACACACCATAGTTGCTGACGCCGTACTGCATAGCAGTCTGGGCATCATTGATGGTGATGACCGTAACACCCATGGCCGGGCGGGCAACATAACCCTTTTCGATCATCTGTTTTGCCATTTCCATGGCGGTATTGATGGGGATTGCAAAGCCAAGCCCCTCTGCATCGCTGGAGCTGCTCTTGGCGTTGACAATACCGATCAGCTCACCGTTTGCATTGAACAGGCCGCCGCCGGAGTTGCCCGGGCTGATGGAAGCACTGGTCTGGATCAGATTCATATCGTTGCCCTGAACGGTAACTTCACGGTTCAAGGCGCTGACAATACCATTGGTAACGGTGTTGCTCAGGGTACCCAGCGGGTTGCCAACGGCAACGGTGGTTTCGCCAACAGCCAGGCTGTCGCTGTCGCCAATCACAGCCGGAGTCAGACCGGTGGCTTCGATTTTCAGGACTGCAACGTCCGAAGTAGAATCCTGGCCAACGACCGTTGCGGTATACTCTGTTCCGTCTGCCAGCTGTACCGTGATGTTATTTGCGCCAGAAACCACATGGGCACAGGTCACAATGTAACCATCCTGCGAGATGATCACGCCGGAGCCCGCACCGCTCTGCACATAGCTGCCGCCAAACCAGGTGTTGGTGCTGACCATCTGCTCGGTGGTGATGGCCACAACGCTGGGCTGTACCAGCGCGGCAACATCCTGAATCGACAGGTTGGTGCCGTTGGTGCTGCCCTGGGATACAGAATCCGTGTTGGTGTCACGCTGGACCTGCTGGACCACAACCTGACCGCCGGTCAAGCCGGTGCGGCTGGCAACCACAGTTCCTGCCAGGCCACCGCCAAAGCCAAGGGCTACCACACCGATGCAGGCCGCCACACGCAGCAAAACCTTTTTGCCGCCGTGGCTCTTTTTGTGCTCGTTCTGCGGGGGCTGTGGGTTGCTGGAATAGCTGTAGCCATTGTAGCCGCCGTTATTGCCGTTGCCACCGTTGCCACCGTTGCCGCCATTGCCTGCAGCGGGGCCCTGGGGGTTATAGCTGCTGTTCTGTTGGCTGGAACAATTAGAATAATCTGTCTGTGCGGTGTTGGCGGTGTTCATTCCGCTGCTGCCCACATTGGGGTAACCGGACTGCTCTGCCTGGGGCTGTTCCGGCTGAGTGCCCGCTGGCTGCCCGTTATTATTCTGCGGGCCGCCATTATTATAAAGACCCGAATAATCATATTCACTCATGAAAAATCTCTCCTTTGTTCTGCCGCACGGCGCTTGGGGGCCGCCGGGCGGTGATACACGGTCTGGCGGAAGCTTTTGCTTTGTCTTTCTTGCTTCCCTCAACCTTGTGCCTACAGTATAACCGCTAATTGTGAAAACAGTTTCGCGACTGCGTGAAAGAAATGTGAAATCTCCAAAAATCCGGTCAGTTTGGGCTGTGGTTTGACTTTATCCGCCCCATGCCGTACAATCAGTTGCAGACTGAAACATTAGGGGGAGCTTGCCCATGCGGATTGAAAAAACGGCACTGGACGCACAAAACCGCTGTGTCTATTCGTTATATAAAGAGAAAGGCTGCATCGGCCATGCCGTTACCTGTGCCGATTGTTTTGAAGCGTTGGAAATTGCCCCGGAATGGCAGAGCCGCGGGTACGGAAGCTATCTGCTGCGGGAGGTTTTGCGCCAGAACGGCGGCTTTGACCGGACTGCCCCCAGCGAATTCACCGCGCCACTGCCGGATGCCGGCAATACCGCTGCGCAGGCGCTGGCGGCAAAGTTCGGTTTTGTGCCGCGCGGCGGGCTGCTGGTGCGCCGCCGCGTGCCGGACCTGACGGCAGTGGAGCTGACCCACCGCTTTTTGCGCAGCACACTGGCACCGGGCGGACTGTATCTGGATGCCACCTGCGGCAACGGGCACGATACCCTATTTTTATGCAGCGTTGCCGGGGAAAATGGCCGGGTGATCGGGCTGGATATCCAGCCTCAGGCCGCGGCCAACACCAATGCGCTGCTGGCCGCCAACGGCATGGCTGCCATTGGCCGCGCGGAATGCTGCGACCATCGGGAGCTGCTGCGCTTTGCCCCGCCGGGCAGTGCGGACTGCGTGATGTTCAACTTTGGCTGGCTGCCAGGTGCCGCGCACGATGTACACTCCACGGCAGATTCCACCCTGCCCGCGCTACAGGCCGGGCTGGACGCCCTGAAGCCCGGCGGCGTGCTTGCCGCGGTGCTGTACAGCGGCAAGGTGATCGGCAATGCGGAGAAAAAGGCTGCGGCGGAGTTTTTCCGCAGCCTGCCGCTGGCCGATTATACCGTGCTGATCTGCGAATTTGCCAACTGGGCCGATACCGCTCCCCTGCCCTGCTTTGTCATTAAGCGGGAAAAATAACCGCTGCCGCTGTGAAGCCCCAAAAAAGGAAGTGCTGCCAATGCTGCAACAGCAAACACAAAGCCCCGGCTGGCGGGTGCTGAACCGCGATGTGATCAAATACATCGCGATGACCGCCATGCTGCTGAACCACATCGCCAATATTTTTCTGGTGCCGGGCACCCTCTGGTACGAGGTGCTGGTAGATATCGGCTACTTTACCGCCATTACCATGTGCTATTTTCTGGTAGAGGGCTTCCGGTACACCCACAGCCGCAAACAGTATGCCTTACGGCTGTTCGGGTTCGGTGTGGTTTCACAGGTGCCGTTCTCGATGGCGTTTGCCCAAAACGGCATTCTGGAATTTCAGGATTTCAACATGATGTTCACGCTGTTCCTGTGTTTTTGCATCTTGTTGTGTATCGAAACCATCCGGAACCGTTTTTTACGCGGCGTGCTGATCGTACTGCTGATTTTTGGTTCGTTGTTTTGTGACTGGGCGCTGCTGGCCCCGATGTTCACCCTGCTCTTCCGCTGGTCCGGCCAGGACCAAAAACGACTGCGGTTCAGTTTTGCGCTTTCTGCCGCGCTGTTTGGCTGGCTGAATTACACCAGCAGCGTGTGGCTTTACCCCACCGCACAGTGTTTGCTGATGGCCTGCGGCAGCATGACAGGGATCGCTGCATCCGGGTTTGTGATCTTGTATCTGTACAATGGCCAGCGGGCGGCGCGGGGAAAGAAATTTTCGCAGTGGTTTTTCTATCTATTTTACCCGGTGCATTTGTTGGTGCTGGGGGTAATTCGGGTAATGGGGTGATGGTGCGCGGTAGATTTTTACCGTTACACGTTCCGCGGGACGATGCAAGCATCGTCCCCTACAAATAAATTGCAGCGTTTACCGCGATAGGCATGGTTCCTCCGCGGCGGGGTGAGGGCACCCCGCCCTACAGATGCTTTGTTGGTTTGCAACACATTATAAAATGCTCTATAAGGAACGGTCAAGACCGTTCCTTACAGATTGTTTTTCAACTTGTACCAATTTCTATAAAGCCAACATCAAAAAGGCGCACCACACGATGGTTTTGTGTGATGCGCCTTTATTTATCTTTTGTGTTCTCTTTTGTGTTCTATTATACTAAAAGTTTCTTCGGTTCCTTCTTTTCAAAGAAGGAACACAAATCCTCCGTAAAGCCCCTCACAGCGTTTCCGGGTACTCGGCATCGATGGCGGCCAGCAGGCGGGGTGCGCTTTCGCGGGTATCGGTCATGCGCACGGCATTGCGCAGGGGCAGCACCGCGCGCGGGCTGACGGACAGCTCATCCACACCGATCGCCAGGAAGGTTTCGGTCAGGGTCAGGTCCGCGCCAAGCTCGCCGCAGATACCAACCCAAATGCCGTTCTTGTGGGCATTCTCCGTCACCATCTTCAACAGGCGCAGCACTGCCGGGTTGTGCGGGTCATAAAAACGTCCCAGATCATTGTTCTGGCGGTCACAGGCCAGGGTGTACTGGGTCAGGTCATTGGTGCCGCAGCTGAAGAAATCCACTTCCTTGGCCAGACGGTCACTCATGATGGCCGCTGCCGGGGTTTCGATCATGATGCCGACCTGCACATCCTCCGCAAAGGGAATGCCCTCAGCTTTCAGGTCGCGCTTGACTTCCTCGCAGTACTTTTTGGCTTCGCGCACTTCCCACACGCTGGTCACCATGGGGAACATGATGCCCAGCTTGCCGAACGCGGAAGCACGGTAAAGGGCACGCAGCTGGGTCTTGAAGATTTCCGGGCGGTTCAGACAGATACGCAGAGCGCGCATGCCCATAGCCGGGTTATCCTCTTTGGGCAGGTTAAAGTAGCCGATCTGCTTGTCCGCGCCGATATCCAGCGTGCGAATGATAACTTCCTTGCCGCCCATATCGGCAAGAACCTTTTTGTAGGCTTCAAACTGCTGATCCTCGGTGGGGTAATCCGGGCTGTTCAGGTACAGGAACTCGCTGCGGAACAGGCCGATGCCGCCGCCATCGTTGACCTGCACGGCATGTACGTCGTCCGGGGAGCCAATGTTGCAGTAAATGCGGATGCTCTTGCCATCCTTGGTCACATTGGGCTGGCCTTTCAGGGTCTCCAGCAGGCGCTGCAGGCGCAGCTGCTGTTCCCGCTTTTTCAGCAGGTAATCACGGGTCATATCGTCCGGGTCGATCACCACATTGCCGGTAGCGCCGTCAATAATGCAGGAGCGGCCCTCATACTCCGGCTTCAGGGCATCGCCCACGCCCACAATGGCGGGAATGCCCATGGTGCGGGCCAGAATGGCCGTGTGGCTGGAACCGGAACCGCCCGCAGTGATGAAGCCCAAAATCTTGGATTTATCCAGCTGCACAGTTTCCGAAGGTGCCAGGTCGTCCGCAGCCAGCAGCACCGGCACATCCGAAGCAATACCGCCCTGCACTGCACCGGACAGGATCCCCAGGATGCGATCCGATACATCGCGCACATCTGCCGCACGGGCCTGCATGTAGGAATCGTCCATGGATTCAAACATGGCGGCGAACTGAACTGCGGTATCCGAAATCGCGGCTTCGGCGTTCATCTTTTCATTGTTGATATGGTCGGAGATAGCTTCCTCGTAATCGAGATCCTCGGCCATCATCTGGTGGGTCTCAAACAGCATGGCGGCTTCATCGCCGGCTTCGGCGCGGGCCTTTTCGGCCAGTTCGCCCAGCTGCTCAATGGCGGCGGTCTGCGCGCCCTTGAAACGGTGCCACTCGGCATCGGGATCGGTCACGGTATAGCGGGGGATCTCGGTTTTGGTGCGGTGATAGAAATAAAGCGGGCCAACGCCAACGCCGGAAGATACGCCCTTGCCCTGAATACTGATCATAACAAGCGTCCTTTCTTTGGTGTTCAATGGGATCCTGACTGGTTATTTTATACAACCAAATGCAGCAGAAAACAAAATGCGGCTGCCTGCCCCAGCGCCGGGTAAGGGCCTTGCTGGGGCAGGTGCCGCAAACAAAAGGATTCAATTACAAATGCTCTTTGAAGAAAGCTTCCAGTGCCGGTGCTGCGGTATCCTCGTCCTCGCCTTCCACGGTAACGGTAACGGTATCGCCGCACTTAACGCCCATACCCATCAAAGCCATCAGTTTCAGCGCGTTGCTGGATTTATCGCCCTTGATGACGGTAACAGTGCTCTTATACTTTTTGACCTCTTTGACCAGCAAACCGGCCGGACGGGCATGGATGCCAACTGCTTCCTGAATGGTATAATCAAACTGCTTCATAGATGCGTCTTCCTCTCTGTTCCACAGCTTTTCAACAAGCCTGTGGAGAATTTAACAATTTGATTATACCAGCAATATTGAGCAAAGTCAATGCAAACACTGCATTTTACCCTGTCGTTTTTTGTAAACTTTCACAAAATCAACAAAATGTTTTTAACAATATTGTGGATTCACTCGGTTTCAGTTTTCCTGCCTGGCCAGGAAGGCACGCAGGGTATCCTCCGGCCGGGGGGTATGGTTTGCATAGCGCCGGCGCAGCTCCGCTGCAGCGGTGGACATAATGTAAGGGTGACCTACCAAATCCAGCATGGCAACATCATTATAGTTATCGCCAAAGGCCATCACATCCGCCGGGTCAATGCCCAGCACACGGCAGATGCTCTGTACGCCAATTCCCTTGTTGGCCACGGTGGTATCGATCCACTTGGGTCCCGCCACGGCGCAGTTGGCCTGCTGCCATTTGGGCACAAAGCGCTCCACAAACGGCTCCACGCCGTCCACCAAATAGACGGACACCTTGACGATATCCTCCGGGATCTGGGCGGGGTCTGTGATGACCGTATAATTGTTGCCAATGAACTTGATGCGGTCCACCACGCCGTGCCCGCGCTCCATCAGGTAGGACATGTTTTCGCCGGAAAGCATCACTTCGCCTAAGTCCTCGGTGTTGTTCCAGAAATCCCAGGCGATTTCTTCTGCCAGGGCGCGGGGCATCGGCGTTTTGGCGATTACTTTGCCACCGCGGTAGACAACCGCGCCGTTCTCGCACAGGTAGATGCAATCGTCTGCCACAGGGGCGAACAGTTTGCGCAGGCTGGTATACTGCCGCCCGCTGGCCGGGCAGAACAGGATACCACGGTCATGCAAAGCGCGGATCTCATCAAAAATTTCGCCCTCAATGAGCTTTTTCCCATATTGCAGCAGGGTGCCGTCCAGATCGCTGCAAACCATTTTTATCATATTTGTTTCCCCCTGATTGCTTTTCCTGAAGCAACGTAATATATTATTTAGTATAGTAAAAGTATAACAAACACAGGCCTGTTTTTCAATTTAACTAACAGTGCCCGGCGGTAGAATTATTCCGGGCAGGGAGGTAAAATTATGGCAGTTATCACAGTATACGGCAAAACGCCGGATGTTGGCAGTGCAGCCTTTGTGGCCCCCAACGCCACCCTGGCCGGGGATGTTGTGCTGGCCGCTGGCAGCAGCGTGTGGTACGGCGCGGTGGTGCGCGGAGATACCGGCGCCATCCGCATTGGCAAAAACAGCAATATCCAGGACAACGCCGTGCTGCACACCGGGCCAAACCTGGGGGTAACGATCGGCAAAAATGTATCCATCGGCCACAGTGCAGTGGTGCATGGCTGTACGGTGGGGGACGGCGCTTTGATCGGTATGCACGCCACGGTGATGAACGGCGCCGTGGTGGGCAAAAATGCCGTGGTGGCCGCCGGGGCGCTGGTGCTGGAAAACACCGTGGTCCCGGACGGCATGGTGGCCATGGGTGTGCCCGCCAAGGTGCGTGAAGCCGCCAGCCCCGCCCTGGTGGAAGCCAACCGAAAAAATGCCGAAGGGTATGTGGCGGAAGCCACCGCCCATGCGGTGGCGAATAAGTAAGTCCTGACGAGTATGTTCGCTCTTTGATTTTATTTTGCAGGGGACAACACAAATTTTTTAGGGCAATACCGCATAATTCTAAGTGCCGATACGGCGAGCGAGGTGCGGC
>OGXH01000832.1_pt1 | contig 22792 bp, 18 predicted proteins | sample 1576241 | NCBI WGS metagenome assembly OGXH01 (sample SAMEA3541529, study PRJEB24748) | human gut metagenome | biome: human gut; feature: human-associated habitat; material: faeces | place: China | collected 2012
CCAATCCGTTTTTTACTTGAGCGCTGCTCTAAGGCGCCGGCCAAAGCTCAGCGCAAAGGGGCTGAGGTCAGACTGGAGCGGCAATCAGCGAAGAATCCCTTGCCAACACCGGGTGTGGATTTTAGGTTGTGCCCCCCTGTTTGAACAACGGAAGCTTGTCTATAGCTTTTACTGTGGCGTTGCCGGAAAATAAGAAAGCCACAGGGAAAAGCATCCTCTTGATAGGAACCTAACTTTACTTTTATCCGAAAATACGATAATATAAAATTATATATTCATACTCATTTTCAGATTAGAAGGTGGATATTCAAGATTTGCGAAGTTGCGCAGCCACCCCGAAAGGAGGCCCTATGATTCAATTTGAGCATGTCACCAAAAGCTATGGAAAAGCCACCATCCTGAAAGATTTGAATTTCACGATTCCGGATGGACAGTTCGTGATACTGATCGGCCCATCCGGGTGTGGTAAGACCACCACCATGAAACTCATCAACCGGCTCTTGGAACCGGACTCCGGCATCATCTCCATCAATGGGAAGGACATCCGCTTGCAGGACAAGGTGGAGTTGCGCCGACATATCGGTTATGTGATTCAACAGATCGGCCTGTTCCCAAATATGACCGTAGCCCAGAATATTTCCGTTGTCCCAAAACTCCTCAAATACGACAAGACCCGCTGTGCTAAGATCGTGCAGGAGATGCTGAAGCTGGTTCATATGGAGGACTATGCTGAAAAGTATCCCTCCGAGCTTTCCGGCGGTCAACAGCAGCGCATTGGCGTCCTACGGGCTTTGGCAGCCTCTCCGCCTATTGTACTGATGGACGAACCCTTTGGTGCATTGGATCCGCAAACGCGAGAGGCTCTTCAGGACGAGGTGAAAAACCTGCAGCAGCGTCTTGGCAAGACCATCATTTTTGTCACCCATGACATGGATGAGGCACTGAAGCTGGCCGATATCATCATCTTCATGGATGGCGGAGAAGTTGTGCAGATGGCCTCTCCTGAGGAGATGCTGGAAAACCCCGCCACCGAAAGAGTCCGAAGTTTCTTGGGTAAGCATGCTTCTGGTACGCAGCCGCCTTCTAAGGTGGAACAATTCATGCGCACCAATGTGCAGTCCGTCCAACGGGATCGCGGTATTCTGGAATGTGCCGAGCGGATGGCACGCCACAGCGTGGACACCCTGCTGGTGGTGGACGAATGCAACCGTTATGCCGGAACAGTTTCCATCGGGGATATCCGCGCATGGGGTAAGGAATTGAAGACCATCGATCCCATCATCCGCCAGACTGCACGGACGGTTCGAATCGGAGATGATGCAAAGGAGTCCTTTGACTATCTGCTGGAATCCGGCGCCTCCTATGTGATCGTCCTCAACGAGGACGATACTGTAGCCGGCATCGTCACCAAAACCAGTGTGGCCCGCGCCGTTGCAGAGACACTGTGGGGTGATGAGAAATGAGAGTTCTCTTCGATACATACGGTGCCATGTTGGGGCATGCCATCCTGGTTCATACTGGCTATGTCCTGATTTGCGTGACCGTCGGATTTTTTCTGGGCCTGTTGCTTGGCGTTGCCCTTTCCCGAACGCCCCGGATATCCGGTATCGTGCTGCCTGTCATCTCTGTTTTACAGACGATCCCCGGGCTCGTATTTATCGGCGTGTTATTTCTCTGGCTGGGTATGGTGCCAATGACTGTCATCATTGCGCTGTCCATCTACGCCATGTTTCCGGTGCTGAAAAACACCTACACCGGTCTTTTGGGTGTGGAGCAAAAATATCTGGAGGCCGCCAAAGGCTGCGGCATGTCTCAACTTCAGTCCCTGCTGCGAGTTGAGCTTCCTTTGGCAATGCCAAGCATTATCGCAGGGCTTCGCATGTCTGCTATCTACACGGTATCCTGGGCGGTGCTTGCGGCAATGATCGGGCTTGGTGGGTTGGGAGGCTTTGTCTATCAGGGAACATCGTCCAATAACAATACGCTGATCCTGCTTGGTGCGATCCCGTCTGCGCTGTTGGCTGTCGTAATTGGAGCTTTTGTAGACCTTCTGCAGAAAAGAGTGACACCGAAGGGGCTTCGAAAGGAGGGGAACTGATGAGCTGGAACCTTGTGCTGGAACACCTCTTTATTGTCCTTGCCGCCAGTCTGCTGTCTATTCTTGTCGGAGTCTCTCTTGGCATCTGGGCCTATGTCTCCTCGAAAACTCGCCCTGTAATTCTGCGGGTCGTTGATTTGCTTCAGACCATACCTTCACTGGCCATGCTTGGCATCATTATGGTCTTTCTCGGAGCTGGAAAAATCACCGTGATCATAGGCATCACACTTTACTCTCTTCTGCCCATCGTCCGCAATACCTGCCTGGGACTGCAGCAGGTCGATCCCGGTGTAAAGGAAGCCGCTCGCGGCATGGGCATGAGCAAACCACACCGCATCCTGATGGTCGAGTTCCCATTGGCGATCCCGACCGTGTTCACAGGTGTTCGCATCGCTGTTGTCAATGCCATCGGCACTGCGGTATTCGCGGCTTTTGTGGGTGGCGGAGGCCTTGGCGGCATCATCAATCGCGGTATCCGCATTCAGGATATGCGCCTGATTCTTACAGGCACCGGCTGCCTGATGATCATTGCAGTTCTGGCGGATTCACTTTTGGGGTGGTTGGAGCGGCAGGCTCGCCGCAGCCGAGGCGGTTCTCGAAAAATGTGGATCCCTGTGGCTGGTTTGCTGGTGTGCTTTCTGCTTCTGCTGCCTTACGGAAGGACTTCCGCCGGTGATCTCTCTCTTTATGATGGGGACTATTCTGAAACACAGCTTATGCACCACATGGTCAAAATGCTGGTGGAGGAGCAAACAGGCCTCTCAGTCAACATCGGTGACCAGATGTCTCAGGTGAATAATTTCAAAGCCATGGTCGGTAGCAATCACACCTGCGACCTTATGATCTCCTATGATGGTACCCTGCTGACCACCTTCTTCGGGCAGGATGTAGACGATGTACCGGCGGGAATGTCTATCTATGAGTATGTCAATCAGGTTTCCCGACAGGACTATGGTATGACGCTGTTGGATCAACTGGGTTTCGATAACACCTATGCCATCGGTGTACCGCAGGCTCTGGCGGAAGAATACGGCCTGAACTGCATCAGTGACCTGATTCCGATCGCAGGGCAACTAACCTTCGGCGCAGAACAGGAGTTTTTTACACTGGAAGGCAGTATGAAATACGGTCCCTTCACAGAGGCTTATGGGCTGCATTTCAAAGAGGCCAAGCCTGTGGACATGGGGCTGAAGTATGCTGCCATTGAAAACGGCAGCTTTGATGTTTCTGTGGTCTATGCAACGGATGGCCTGAACCGCAAGGTGGGGTTGAAAATCCTTGAGGATGACAAGGGCTTTTTCCCAGATTACAATGGTGCCTTTTTTGTCCGTGAGGATGTACTGGAACAGTATCCGGAACTGGAGGGCATTCTGAACCGGCTTTCCGGGAAGATTCCAACGGAACAAATGGCGGAGTTGACCTATCAGGTCGATGTTCTCGGACGGGATGTGGATGAGGTCGCCCGAGAATTTTTAGATAGTCTGAATTTGCAGAGGACTGTGTAACTCAAACTGCTTTAAGCATAAAAACAACCGCTTTCTATTTGATCTCTCATTATGGAGCAGGTCTTCCGTTGAACAGATACGGAAGTGGTGCATATGCAGTCGATCAACAGTTTTCACTGTATGATGCTGCATCCGATGACCAAAAGTTCAAACTGGTCACTGTAAACAACAAGCAAAGAATCGCCATGAACGGCAACACGTCCTTGGGGTTGAACGTTTATCGCTCTGGCGATAATCCATGTACACTTTACACGCTTTTGAACAATGATAATGACTCTCAGGTCTCAATCGAAGCATGTAGCGAGGGAGTGTCTGATTGCTACTATATCCACTCACCTCTACGTGCTCTGTAGTGTGCCTGCTCTCTCAAGTGAATTATATCAAATTTAACCATGCTGCGTACAGTACAAACGCGTTTCATCTCTTGTTTGTACCTTGAAGCGTAGCGGAAAGGTGGTCATATTTATGAAAATATTGATGATCATTCTGCTGTGCCTGTGCCTTTTGCTTCAGATCGGTTGTATGGGAAATCCCGACATGAAAGAATCTCATCAGAGCGGCAGAGAAGCAACACTGACAGAAAATAATATGACGGATACCGAAAGAGATTCGGAAACCACAAAAGCCGTTTCGGAAGTCGACAACAATGCTCCGATAAGCATGACGAACGGAGAGCTGATTGACTTTCTTTCGCTTTCAAGTCCGCATTGGTACAGCTATTTCATGGATGGAGACGACAAAAAATTCTATTCATTGCTTTTCTACCCTTCATCCGATAAAATGGAATGGAGTATCGGATATTATGAAAGCGAAGGGGAAAACACCTTCTCCGGCACATATACCATTGACAACGAAGAGGTCTTCCACGCCGAGCTCAGTGACGCGCTTCGGGATACCAAATTACAGCTTTCTTTCACGGTGGATGTTCTCAATACCGACACCGGAAAGAAAGAGATTTCTCTGAACATCACCGACTCAAGCCTTGATAAATACCAGAATCTTGTAAACGCACCGATCAGGTTCACCTTGGACACATCGGCGGATTATCCTCTGTCAACATCGGTCTTTACCATAAAGCAGAAAACACAATCTGAGAATATTGAAATAAGTGTGGCGGCGGATCGCCAGATGACGTTGAAGGACAATGTTCTGTATGACGGTTCGAATGAAGAATACTTCAGATTCAGTCTTCTTGAAAATACGACAGCAGAGGATTATCTCAAATCCTTGTCGGATGAAAACGCGCAGTACAATGAAGTTGAAACTTTGAACGGCAAAAAGACGGAGAGCGGATTCACCTATCGCGTATATTATATGGATGTTGAGATAAGAAAGGGACAGACTGCCAGGCACTATAAGTTTTTTGTCACTGTCGATGAAACTGACATCATTTTGATAGATGCGTATCATTATAAATTCAAAGACGGATCCGGTGAAGAAGATTATCTGGAAAAATATATTCTTCCTGTGGTAGGCTCTTTTGATATCGTGAAAAACTGACACTTAGGGAGAGGTTCGAACAAACCAGACAAAATCATAAGTTAAGAAGCAAAGCGGACGTTTGTTGTGGAATCGGCTGCAAATTCTCGCGTATCTCGGTGTTTTTGCTCTTTTCTGTTGAAAGGACTCCTGCAAATGTGGACACACTCTTTTCGGAAAGAGAATAGACCTGTTTGATAACCCGACTTCAGAGTATGAAAATGGCGATGGAATCGGCATTCTCATTTACAATTCGGGAGGGTTATCGAACAATTCTAATGAACAGCACAATCAAGAAAGGTGGACTACACCGAGCAGAAGAAACTTGCCGCCGCGGTCAACAAGATCGGCGCGAACATCAATAGCTCCCACCTGATCCTCCTTCTGTGAGCCGATGCATTAGCAATGATCTCGTGCCATTATTGAGCGCTTACGTTCATTGCTCGTCATTTGTTGTACACCACTGAACGCGTTATAGTGGTGGGAAGTTTCGCAACTTCCCACCACTATTGTCCCATGTCTGTCCAGCCGCCCTCAGCTTTGACGGTTACAGAGTAATTACACCTCATCATATCATTAGGCACATTATATGTTAATTTTCTCCATCTGTATAAATTATTTCTCCAGTATCAATTTTTATTTTACAAGGAGCATATTTTTTGTGGTCCGAATGAACTGTATATATGTATTCTCCATTAACGGTAAATAAAGCTCCTCTTTTCTGCCCGTGTCCTGTATATCCTGGAACGGTAATTTTATTTTCCCCTTTTATAATATCCATATTATTTTGTGCCGGCCCTGCCATATACCAAAGGTCGATATAAGAATATATTCTTATATCATCTTTTTTGTAATATGTTTTTGCATAGGGCGCACTTGCCGACAAGCTATAATCTTCTCTTATTTCAAAAAACGCATCTCCCTCTGAATAGTAATAAAAACTATCTGTATACAATTCAATTCCCGTTATACTATCAGAATATTTTTTCCCATAAAAGTAATCCCATTTCATATAATCATAAACCACTTTCCATGTCAAAGGAAGATAAACTATATTTTTATAAAAAAGAGCCGGATATTCTTCATCATTATAATTGTTATCTTGTATATTGACAATAAATGGAGACACTTCCATATTTATTATATTTTTTGTATTTTTTTCAGAAGATTGGTCTCTCAAATATTCTGTTGGTTTTTCAGAATCCCTTTTTTCTACAGACAAGATATTTTTATCAAATTGCACCTCTAGTCCTAACAAGATGCAATTATAGTATGTGAGGGGAATATAAGTCATATTTTTATACACAACCATTGGGTATTCACATAACATCATATCGTTAGCATTATAGTCATCAACATTATATTCTTCGTGATTTATAGTTACAGGAAAATCCACAATTTCTGTAACTATATTTTCTTTTGCCATTACAACAGTCGAATTTCCAACGTTTATTATTATACTAAGCGTTATAATCAAAAACATTATTTTCTTATACATTTAAAATACCCCCCTTTTATTAGAAAGGAGCTGACTCTGGGAGAGCCAGCTCCTCCTGTTTGCTATTACTGCGGTCTACAGTCTATGCTGAAAACATTTACATTTCCGTTCGTAGGAACACCTCCATAGCGAAGTTTGCTCCAATCTGGCATTGAGCCAGTATCCTGTCTATCCATAATGGGTTGAGTTCCCGTTGTGGTTGTGCTGTATGAGTCCAAACTAAACTGAGTAGATGAACCTGAATGCCTCAACATTTTTATATAGACTATACTGTACAGACACTCGAGCATCACCTTATCTTTCGCACGATCTCTCCGCCTGCGAAAAGCCTTTACCTGCAATACTGTGTGCTAATTATATGCAAGTTCACTTATTCGTTAATAATAAGCCCTAATGTAACAGCATAAGGATTCAGACATCTATCTGCCGGATATATGCTTCGGACAGCGCTGTTCTTTTTGCGATTTCCGTAATAATTTCCTGATCGTAGTAAGCAATTTGCAGTTCTTCTGCGATTCTTCGTCCTATCTCCCGTCCTCCGCTGCCGAATTCACGACCCACAGTGATAATCCGCCTCATTCTGCACTCCTCTCTGGTTTTGGGGTGATTCTTCCCTAAAACATATACAATAGATGAGCTGCGAGTCCGCAGGTTATTTCATATTGTCATTTCATTTCAGAACGGAAAAGCCATAGCTGTTGGCCAGTGCGTCGATTTTCTGTCCGGCTCTGCACAGCGGGCAATCAGGCACAAGGCTTGTCATATAGCCGGGGATGTCCTCGGGGGAGAAGATGCTCATCACCGGCACCTCGTCCACCTTTGCAATCGCGCTGAATACTGCGGCGATCCCCTGCAGGCTTCCGCCGTAATACTCAATGCACTCCATCGCACGGCGCGCCGTTTTACCGGAGTTTACGGTGGAGATCAGAAGCAGCACGTTTTTACCGGAAACCATGCCCGTCAGATTGTCGCGGAAGATGAGCTGGCCGTTGGAGTCATATTCGGGCGTGACGACGTAGACGTTCCTGCCGGAGTTCACAGAAAAGCGGTCGTTCTTGGCGAGCCTCCCTGCGAGGAACGTGCCGATGACCTCGCTGCCGTCCATACAGACGATCGTGTCGATCTGCTTCTCATAGATGTAGTGCTGCACAAGGATACCGGCCGCATCAGCCGCCATGCCGTACTCATGCTTCATGCGGGTTATGTCAAGGTAGTGGCTGTTGTGGGAGTGGCGGGTCGCAAAATGTCCGCGAAACGCGGAAATCTCCAGATTTGGGTTTTCTCTGGATTTGATACGCATGGAACTCATCATCATTCCTCCTCGCTTAATATTCATAGTGCCTGTAGGGATGATCTGGATGTGCGTGTTGGGATGTTCTCCTACTATTTATGTCTGATGTCATTGCGCTGCGGCCGGCCTTTCTTTTACCCTCATTACAGTTACATCCAATAGCGTGCCAATGCACGGCCACTCTCTGGAATACCCTCGACTCCCTCCGGATCCAGTTCCCAGCGTCCCTTACCAAGCAGCTGAGCGGCGACCGCCGCGAAGTGCAGCAGGGCAATGCCGGCGTCGAGACCTGCATCCGTGCCGTCGGTATAGGGGTCGGGTATCTGCACGAAGATAATCTCATGATCTCTTACCAGAAAGCCGTAGGGCTGACGGTTGAGATAGCTCGGTGCGAGGGATACGGCGTAAAACGCCTGCCAGAGCATATCGTCGTAGAAGCCCAGCATCTCGTCAAGCCCCTCCTTATTGCCCCAGGTGTCTACATTGACCAGTTCCCTGATACCCTTTTTCGGTGCAAAGTACTGCCGCTCGACGGTCACATCAACCGTTGACATATTCAGAATATTCAGCCGCAGTTTTTTCTGCGTCTTTTCCCCATAGCCAAAGGCGACGATGGCGGCAACTTCCAGCGGTGTGGTCAGCCCAAGGGCGGTTTTGATACGTGCGCTGTCAGTAAAGGTCAGCCAGCAGCTGTCGATGTCAAGCTCGGTGAGTTTGAGCACCAGTTCCTCCATCATGTAGCCCGCGTTTTCCTCTGCGTGGATATGCGGGGCGCTGAGGAGCATCAGATAGTGCGGCGCGCCGATGAGGAACTGCTGGTACCCGGCCGCGCCCTCGAGCGCGCTCTGCGCGTCCGCATCAAGAATTACAAGCTCTGTTGCAAGCTCCGGAATCAGACGGCGGCAGTTTCTTTCATAGTGCGTGCGCAGCTCGGCAAGCGTTGCGTCCGACACCTCTTTGCTGCGGAAGGCCCGCACGGATCTGCGGTTTTGAATCATGGCGATGTAATTCATAAAACACTCCTTTCTCTTTCACAATGCGGTTCCAAATACTTATTTCTGTCGGACGAACTTGTCCGCCGTGGCGCGGCAGATGGGACAGATGAAGTCATCGCGTAATGTTTCGCTCTCGTGGATGTACCCGCAGACACTGCATTTGAAGCCGCCGCCGACCATTTCGCGGTACACCGTGGCGGTGGGTGGTACAGCCTTGCCCCGTGCGGTGTAGGCGTTGAGCGTCAGCACCTCGCCGCTGCCGAACACCTCTGCCTCCGTCGCCTGCCCGACATAGAGCGTGTAGTTCCCGATCTCCAGCCGGTCAATTACACGGCAGGATACCCGGGAGACCATACTGTCGGTAAGGTAGGGGTTTCCGACCTCATCGCGTCTGACCTCGTATGGGGAAAACTTATCCGCGACACGGCCGGAGCGGTAGCCGAAATCGTTGATGAGCGCCGCGGGCGCATCGTAGGCGAGCAGCGTTACGCAGAAGCTGCCCGCCTGCTCGACCGCTGCGGCGGTCACATTCTCGCGATTGACGGCAATGGTAAACTTTGCAGGGAAGCTGCTGGTCACCTGATGGAATGAATTGATGATGCAGCCGCTGTCTTTTCCGTCAGCGTGGGAACTGAGCAGGCACAGCGCGTAGTCCATCTTTTGGTAAGCTTTCTTGTCGATCATGGCGTTGTCCTCCTGTCGTATTTGGCCTTGCCGTTATTTAATAGTAGTATATCAGAACTCTGTAAAAACAACTGTTGCATTTGCAATATCGTTGTCCCCGGCGGAAGCAATATTGGCAAGGGTGCTCCCCGCGCTTTTTCCCTGCCCTTGCGTTGATACAAAAAGCCGCACAGCCCCTACGAACTCTGCCTGTTCTCAGGCAGAGCGAACGGCGCTGCACGGCTCAATGATTATTTGCGGTGAAATGGATTGCTCATTGCAGGCCGGTCACCATTCGCTGTTTTTGATCGGTCCGTTCTGAAAACAAGAGCATCTTTCTGCTCTTATATGTAAGGGCTTTCTTTCAATATGGCTGTTATTTTTTCCAGAGACTGTGGAGGTTGCAGTAGGCATAGGCCGCCTCCACCTCGTCTCCCTTGCACAGGGCGAAGCAGGCTTCCGGCTTCTCGCCGGGATGCAGCTCCTTGCGCTGGTTGCCCTGCTTCGTCTGGATGGAGATCTATTCGATGTAGTGCTCCGGCAGCATGGGATGCTCCGCCTCGCCCACCTTGACATGAACGGTGCTCCCCTCGACGGCATAGACGGGGACATGCTTTTCCACCGAAGCGTCGGTGGTGCCGGGGATCAGCTCGTGCATCTTCTCGCCGCAGCAGACCACGGGCACACCCGTGTCCTTCACCATGGCGATGAGGTTTCCGCAATGCTTACAAATAAAAAATCTCTGTTTCATGGTGATCTCCTTTCTTCGTCCGTTGATTTTAGTCCAGCACCAGCGTGGGCGCGGCATAGGTTCTCGCTTTCAGCTCGCTGTTGAGCATATAGAGCCCCTTACTGTCCCCGCCGAAAAGCTCCATTTTGGTGATGAGGTCGGAGGCGTTCTTCTCCTCCTCGCCCTGCTCCTTGATGAACCAGTCCAGTGTCTGCATGGTGCGGAAGTCCCGAACCTCGTAGGCGGCGGCGTAGATCGCGTCGATGCTGGCCGTGACATACTTCTCATGCTCCAGCGCCTTTTTCAGCGGAGTCATGTGATCCCCACGCTCCCACTCCGGCTTGGCCACCGCCTCGAAGGTGACCGCCTCGTTGTTGTTTTGCATATACTGATAGAACAGCAGCGCGTGGTCGCGCTCCTCCTGCGCCTGCACCTTATACCAGTTTTCAAATCCGTCCAGACCCACCTGCGCATAGTAGTTGGCGAAGTCCAGATAAAGGTACGCCGAATAGAATTCCCTGTTGATCTGCTCGTTAATGAGCTTTGCCACCGTCTGATTCATATCCTGATCCTCACTTTTATAAAAATGTTATTTTCAAAAGCTGGGAAACATTTCACAAGACCTGTATTTCGTATGCGCTATTTATAGTCGGATGCCGAAGCCTGATCTCACTTTTATTGTAGTGTAGTTGTCATTTGTTGTCAATTCCGTTTTTTCAAGGCTTTTGTGTCACTTTTCACTTGTGATCCCATGAAATCTGATATAGGAAACCTTCAGCCATACAGCGTTCTCATAAAAAGCGTGATTCAGCAGGTGGGGTGTTGCAGAGCACAGCATCCTCACCGCGCCGGCTCAGCTCTTTCCGGTGGGAACATCATCCTCCAGCACCTGCACCGCGCATTTCATTGCGCTGGCATAGCCAAAGTACCGGATCTGCACCTGATTGGTTCGAACCACATTGATGATTTTGTAAAAGCTGCGATGAGAGAGCGCGTTGGGTTGAATCCAGACCACATCCGCCGCCTTGATCATATCCGCGTTGGGTCTCTGCTCACGGTTGATAAAGGTGACGTTGGGAAGAAGCGGGCGAATCGCCTTGCGCCAGGAGTCATGGCCGCCGAAGGCAACGACTCTTTTTCGCGTGGAATAAGGAAATCTCAGTTCTGCAGCTTTATCCGGTTCCAGTCCTCCCATTTCAACGGCATTGGCCTGCGTAAAAACCAGCTCCCGGACGATGTATGCTAATAGCGAGGACTTTCAAGTCCTCGCTATTACAACGATGGTCAGCTCATTTGTGGCAGAATGGAATGACCCAAATATGAAATTACATCACGAATGGAAGGTGGTGCCATCGCGTCCACTGTCTATGCGTTCGCGGCAATCGAACGGCAAAGCGCGGGGACAGCTTCTGAAATCCAAACTCAATATATCAGAACGGGCAGCACCTGTCAACTTCGGCAGTATAAAAAGTGCTGCTCGTTTCACTTTGCTTCAGGGCATTTCAGGATCATCTACAAGAGACACGCTGAACTCCTGTGCGGTTGCACTATCCGGCAGCAGCTTCGCTATGACCACCAGCCGCTGATTGCCTGTATTGGCATCGTCATACTTTCGGCAGCAGGTGGAGAGGGTCAGGACGGTATCTTCCTCGGAGAAGGTCACGCCGTCAAAATCCAGCCAGTTTTTCCGTGCAACCGTCTCAAAGAAGCTGGTCAGGTCATCTCCCGTGGGATTGGGCGCAATATAGTCAAAGCTAATATCCGTGACGAATAGTGCAGTGATTTGGAAAATCATATCCTCGTCATCCACAGAGAGATAGATATACGGATGTTCCTTTACGAAGTCCGCGTCCATATAGCGGTATAACTTGGTGAACTTCGGCCCATCCGGATCACAGTTGCTGGCAGAGTGACCGAAAATAGTGGTGTTCTTGTCCAGCTTGTCCCTGCTGCCGATTTGGTTTTCGCAATGGGCATAACAGCAGCCCCACATGGCGTACTCACCGTTTTCATCCAGCTTCAGGTAATAGCCGTTGTTCCTCCGCCTGCATCACGGGATCGTCAATCTCCGCGCCGGGGATATACAGCCACGCCACGGTGTCGGGATTCTTCGCTCTGGCTTCCGTCAGTTCATCTTGTCTGTCCACCGTGGGAATGACTTCACCTGCTGAGGGAGTGGTCGGCTGCGGTTCCGCTGTGCCGGATGTAGAGGAAGTGGATGGATCGTCGGATACATCGGAAGGCTCCGTCTCTTTCTGGTAGCAGCCCATGACTGCCGTGGTCATGGCAAAGAGAAGGACGGCCATGCAGATGATCGGACGAATGATTCTTGTGATTCTTTTCATAATGCTGTCTCCTTACCGCGCTGGGATAGCGGCGCAGCTTAAAATGTCGTTGATTTGTTTCTCGTAGCGAAAAAAGGAACAGCGCAGCGTCAAGGCGAAAAGCCTATCCGCTGCGCTGTCCATTGTTCGCTTATAGGTTCATGTCAGCCGGTCACTTCTTGCAGCGCCAGAGGAAGGTCACGATCTGCGCTCTGGTGCAATCCGCGTCGGGGCTGAAGGTTGTGCTGGTGGTTCCCTTGGTGATGTTCTCCTTGACCGCCCACAGTACCGCATCGGCGTAGTAGGCGGTGGACTTCACATCCGCGAACGGATTGCGGCTGCCCGCTGCCGGGGATTTTTCAGAGCGCCACAGGAACGCGACGATCTGGGCGCGGGTGCAGGTGTCATCCGGACTGAACCTGGTGTCGCTGGTGCCCTTGGTGATGCCGTTTTCTACCGCCCACAGCACCGCGTCGTAATAGTAGCTGCCCGCGGGAACGTCGGCGAAGGGCATGGTGCGCGATCTCGGCGCTGGGCTTCCGGCGGCGCGCCACAGGAAGGTCACGGCCTGCGCACGGGTGCAGACACCGTTCGGGTCGAAGCGATTTGCGCTGACACCGGTGGTGACGCCGTTTTCGACTGCCCACATAACGGCCTCGTAGAAATAGCTTCCCGCCGGAACGTCGATAAATTCGTTCGCCCGTGCAAAGCTGACCTCGATGGTATGGTTTCTGCGGACATTCTCAAAGGTGTAGGACTTCACCGCGCCGATGCTCCTGCCGTCGATCTTGACGTTGGCGACAGCATAGCCCTTATCCGGGGTGATGGTGAAGGCCTGATCCCGGCCCTCGCGGACGCTGACGCTGCCGGAGGGAGAAATGGAGCCGCCAGACCCGGCAGTTGCCTTGATGGTGTAGTAGCTGTAAGAATGACCGCTGCCATTATAACGCCAGTGTGCCGTATAGGTTCGGTTGCCGGTGCTGCCCTTCTCAATGGTGACGGTCAGGTTGTTCTCACCCGTCAGACCCGTGCCGCTCCAGCCGGTGAAGGTGTAGCCGGGGCGTGTGGGGTTTTTGAGGGTGAAGGTCTCCGTCTCGACGGTATAGGTGTCTGGGTTGCCCTCTGCCGTGCCGCGGTTCAGATCGTAGGTGATGGTGTAGATTTCGGGCCTCCACTGCGCCGTGATGGTCATGTTCTCCGCGGGCATGGTGGCGGGAATCGCCTTATCCCAGCCGGTGAAGGTATAGCCGGTTTTGGCGGGGTCGGCGGGAGCGGTGATGGCAGTACCGTAGTCCTGCGTGATGGGCGCAATATCGCTGCCGCCGTCGGTATCAAAGGTAATGGTGTACTGATTGATCGTCCACTTCGCCCAATATGTCCTGTTCCCCGTTTCGTCAGTGCTGATTTCCGTAATGGGGTTGCCGGTCAGCGCCTCGTTATCGTACCAGCCGGCAAAGGTATAGCCCTCGCGGGTCATCTCGTCTGCTGTCGGGAGCGTCGCGCCCTCGCCGTAGTTGTACGAGGTGACATTGCCGCTGTTGATCGCGCCGCCTTTTGTATGCAGCGTCACGGAATAAGTCAGAGCTGTCCACTGCGCTGTCAGGGAAGTTACACCGGCGGGGATCATCGCTCCGGGGACATAGCTCTCCCCATCGCTGCCCAACCACCAGAAATAGCTGTCGGTGTTGCCGTTCGGCCGGGTCAGACCCTCGCCGCTGGGGGCGGTGAATCTTTCGCTGTTCTTTACAACGATATTCACCGTGCCTGTGGCATCGCCAATGCTGCCGCCGTTTAAGTCGAGCGCTACGGTTTTGAGAGCGGCAGAGCCGAGCGTATCAGCGTGCAGGACTTCAAGGACGGGGCGGAAGCCGTCGTATGGAAGCGCGGTCCCTGCATTGCTGTGGTACAGACAGCGAACCGAAGTGTACCCGCGCTTCATACGCTGCGAGGTGCCGGTAGATGGAGACTCGGCTGTATCCTGTCCCGTGGAGTACATCTCTTTCCAGTTTTTGATATAGCCTGTTGTATTATCCTGCCAATCCTGACTCGCTTTGTTCAGGATCGCGTCCCATTCGTTATTATCCGGATTGCCGTGTTCATCGGCGTCGCTGCCCCGCTTGTGTTTGCTTCCTACGGACGGTACGCGAAGCGCATAGCTTATATTTCCGCTGTCATAGTCTTTTCTGAAAATAAGGCTTGCCGCATTCAAATCAAGCCAGCTCACGCTATGGGTCACGGTGTAATCCGCAATGAACAGGCTGTGGTCGCGGGCATAGCCATACTGTGCGCTGCTGCTCGCTGCGATCGACGCGGCTTGAGAAGAGCTTGCCACACCGCTGGAATTGCTGCTCAGCGAATAGGCATACACCGTGCCAGCATAGGTGAAAGGCACATAGTGCAGGGTGCTGTCCGGCAGATCGCTGTTTACCGTTCCGGGAATATTCATCGCCGACAAATCAAAATAGTATCTGCCGCCGGGGGTGAGGGTGAACTGCTCTTCGACCCCTTCCTCTACCGTCAGCATAACGTCTGCGAAAGCGCTGGCGAGGTCGGTCATTTTATCGCCGTTGTACTGCTCGTTGAAGACCTTGAGCGTATATGTTCCCTCAGCGAGCGCCGGGATCGTGAGCTCTGCCGTGCCATTTTCGTCCGTGAGCGCGGCAGAGCTGCGGCCATAATACGCCGGGTTGCCTGCCGCGTCCAAAATCATGGCGGAAATGTATTCGTTTGCGCCGGTCTTAGCGCCGGTATAGCCAATCTTTACCGTTCCGCCCCTGGTGTACGCGGAAAGATTTGCGGTGGTCACGGAGAAGCCGCTGCGGGAGCTGTCCAAAAGCGTCAGCTTCCACTCGTTTCCTGTATATGCGGGGATCTCTGCCAGCCCGCCGGAGCGCTTGCCGCCCACGGCTGCGGAGATAAAGAGAATATTATTTCCTGCGGTCGAAAGGTTCATCGCAGGACGAACCGCAGACGGGTTATCACCATAATCACCTATCAGGCTGGCATCTTCGCCAACCATAAACGGTAGCTGTTCGCTGATTTCGAATGAGCGAAGCCAATACCGCGTACCGGGACCCAAAGAATTGCTCGGCCCCGCGATACGCGACGCTGGATCGGTAAACCCATAGTCCGCATTCATTATATCCTGAATGGAAGGAGCAAACACATGTTCCGCTTCCAGAGCGCATATTTGGAGTCTCATGTAGAGAGGCGAGTATAAATACGTGCTGCTTTCCTGCGTTGTCTCAGGGATCAGCGCACGCTCGGCGGAGGTAAAGGCGCTGTTTCCGCCGCTGTAAAAGGTGTTTTTGAACCAGTCTTGCAGCGTGCTGTCCTTCCAGAGGTATCTGTCGGGTTTATTCGTCGGATTGAATAAAATATAGGAAGAAAATGAGCTTCCCTCGCGCGGGTACAGACACTCGTCTGTCAGCAGGAACAGGGCGCCGGCTGCGCCGGTGTTGGCTTTGGTATCCAGCACGCGCCATTTGATGGGGCTGTCGCGCCATGTGCCATAATAGATGTAGCTGTAGCCGCTCTCGGTATTATAGCCGTGGATGCCGTCTGTGCCAGGCTGTATGGCTTTTGCGCCGCCCTCGGCAAAGACCGTAGTCGGCAGCAGTGTCAGCACCATACAGCACATGAGCAGGATACTGAGTATTCGTTTCTTCATAGTCATTCCTCGCTTTCTTCTCGCGCGTCGTCCCGTCCCCCGTGGGAAGCGCGTTTTGGAGCAAGAGGGAATTGCATCGGGATATATCCCGATGCAAGGGAGTACTCCCTTGCAATACATATTGGCTTCTATTTTTGCGCTGGCAGCGGGATCCCCGCAAGGGAAAACTCAAAGCGCATCGCCAGCGCACGGAACAGCGCCTGCATCACCTGTTCGGAGATCGTGCGGATATCCAGCCCTTCCACGAACCGGATCGCCTGTTCCGTTTCCTCCTTCGGGACGTTGTACGCCCGCAGACTCATGGTGAGAAACAGCCGCAGCTTCTTTTCCAGCGTCAGTTCCCCGTCGCACGGGTGCGCCATGTAGCCGCGCATGATGCTGGCCGAGCCGATCTCCATGTCATAAAAATCGCGGGCGGTCAGCTCCGGCTGATACGAGCCGAAAATCAGATACAGCTCTTTCGCCGTTTCCCGGAAGATAAATTCAGACGCTTCCTTCTGCGTGTAGGCTTCAATGTAGATCTCCCGCAGGTTTTCGTTCAGCTCCGTCAGCGTCATCTGGATCGCCGTTTCGACCGCGTAGACATAGATCGGCGGCAGATCAGCCCCTGCGATTTTTCGTGCCGCACTGAACTGGCTGCTGAACATAAACTCCACCAGCTCGGTCAAAACACCGTCCTTGGCGCGAAAAATGTTCTGGAACTGGCTGTAAGACACACCGGCCTTTTCGTTGATTTCCGCCAGCGTGGTCTGCTTGTAGCCCTTTTCCAAAAACAGCTTCACGCAAACGGTCAGGATCCGCTTCTTCGTGGGTAAGCTTGCGCTTGTGATGGCTATGGAGATCACTTCCTTTCCGCCGTGGTGTAAACACCATTAGTATAGCATATCGCAGAACCAAACGCAACAGGAACAAGTAACTTGTGCGCTGCTTTTTTATGAACGGTTTGCAATGCAGACCGTTCTTTTTTCGTCCTGCAAAACAATTTTCCGAAAATCTGGCCAAAAAGCGCTTTTGAAATTGTAGTAAGGGTAGGGAGAAAGAAAAACACTCTGGCCGAATGTTGCTAATGGTAACACCAATGTTACCGTTGGCATGTCGCAATCCCATCGCTGCTGCGATACCGTAAAAGCAGAAAGAGTTGCAGCGACGAACGGCGGGCGGCGGCGGCTTGTTCACAAAATGTTTACAAATACACCCCTGCTTTTTGCTGAAAAAATGTCCGTTGTAAAGTGAAGGGAGGTTAGGAGCAGCAGAGAGCAAGATTTTACCGAGGTGCCAGATTTCGCATTTCGCTCATTCTGTCCCATCGGTTATGCAGGTGTATGGCTGACTACACTCAGGGCTTACGAAGCTATAGGAAAAGCTATTGGAGATGAAAGCATCGTGAAACAGGCGCAACAACAGTTTGCTACCTCTCAGAAAGAGGCTCTTGAGAAGTTGTGGAATGGACGTTTCTTTGCCTACGGCTGTGAACCGGATGGTTCCAAAAGACTGGATAATGTATTGTTTACGGGACAGTTGGCAGGCCAGTTCCTGAGCCGTTACTGCGGATGGGGAGACGTATATCCTATGGATATAGTGAAGGCATCTATGATATCTCAATGCAAGATTTCTCTTTCCAAGTCTCCTGATTATTACGCTAATAAAGTGTGGGATATCAATCTGAACCGAGGTATTGATAATAGGGGATCACAATGCTGGCCCTTCTACCTGGAAAGCTATACTGCTTTAGCCGGTATGCAGGCGGGATTTTATGAAGATGCCATGGATATTATGAAGCACATCCAATTAGTACATCTGCGTAAAGGCTGGACATGGACTCAAAACTTGTGGAATCCCAGTGACATTACTTATATGACAGCTCCGGTAACTTGGTTCTCTACAGATGTATTGGCTGGTGCTGGCGTTAACATTCCCCGAAAAGAATTGCGTCTGGCTCCTGTAGTGGCCGATGATAAAGTAATCAGCATCCCTCTGTTTTATCCTAACTTTTGGGGAGTAGTAACTGCTGATCCTCAGAAGAAATCCATCACTTTTAAAATAACGAAGAAATATGGTAAAGAGCGGATCAGTTTCAATAAAGTGATATCGGAACCTGCAGGACTTTCCACTTCCGAAAAGAGAGAAATCGAAATTAAAGAGTTTGTGGTGGAAGAGGGAAAAACGTTGGATCTGAGTCCGTACTGGGATCGTATTATTGACAATCGTCTGGAAGCCCCGGTACTTCAGGAGGCAGATAAACATGACTTTCGTTACGTAACAATAAAATAAGAATGTTAACTCCTAAAAGAAAATGCCTATGTTAAAAGAAAAGATTAAATGACCCAAAGAATGTATCCACTGAGAAAAGTTGGAAACGTAACATTTAGAAATCTTTTATGTAATTGTAAAGTTAAAAATCTTTTTTTATATGATAAAACACATGAATCATTTAGCACGCACCTTGTTGGGATGCATTATGTTACTCTGTACCACAATGGTATATGCGCAACATGCACAGTTTAAAGGACAGGTGATAGACCAGGAAGGGAATCCGCTGGTTGGTGCGACCGTTGTAGTGAAAGGAGCCAATAATAAAAATGCCGTGGCAGATATGTCGGGTGAATTTGTGCTACAAAATCTTGAGAAGAACGCTGTTCTTCAGATATCTTATATTGGCTTTCAGACTCAGGAAGTCAAAGTAGGAGCCGAAAACTCAGTAAGAGTGGTATTAAAGGAAGATGAAGCCGTTTTGGGCGAAGTAGTAGTTGTGGGATATGGCACTCAGAAGAAACAGACACTGACTGGGGCTATTTCTACTCTTAGTGGTGACAAAGTGCTGACAACCAAAAGCACGAGTGTGGCTCAGAGCTTACAGGGAAAGATTGCCGGTGTACAGATCCGTCAACAGGACGGTCAACCAGGTTCGTTCAGTTCTATGGTACAAATTCGTGGCTTTGGTAGTCCGCTGTATGTAATCGATGGTGTTGTCCGCGATAGTGGCGACGGTGGTTCTGAATTTCAGCGCTTGAATCCGGAAGATATTGAAAATATTTCTGTACTTAAAGATGGTGCTGCGGCAATCTATGGTATGAATGCCGCCAATGGAGTTGTGATTATTACCACCAAAAAAGGAAGAAAAGGTAAAGCCCGTTTTAATTACAACGGTTCATTCACAGCTATTTTCCCCACTTCCATGATGAAGGTTATGAATGCTGCCCAATATGCGGAGATTTCCAATGAATTGTCAATGAATGCGGGTACCGGCCCTACTACCACTCCTGAAGAACTTGCCAAATGGCAGGCCGGTGGTCCCGGCTATGAAAGTACCGATTGGTTGGATGCTGTATTCAAAAAAAGTGCAGGTAGCCAGCAACATACTCTTTCTGTTGAAGGTGGTAGTGATAAGATGACCTATTATGCCAGTTTCGGTTATGCGCACGATGGTGACTTGACACGAGGAGGCGATTTCAATTACGAAAGATATACTATGCGTAGTAATTTTACAGCCCAGTTGTCTAAGTATCTCAAAGCGGAAGTTAATGTTTCCGGAAGATATGACGTGACGAATGCTCCTATTCAGGGAGTCTTTGACTTACTGTTCAAATCTACGTTGATGAGACCGACATCCGGAGTGTATGCCAATAACAATTCCGAATACTACAATGCAGCTTATCCTTTCCTGGACAATCCAGTGGCAGCAATGAATGGTGATCTCACCGGTATGAATACCAGCAGAGGACGTAGTTTACAGTCAACTGCCACATTGACCTATGATGTTCCTTGGGTAAAGGGATTGAAAGCTAAATTAATGACTTCGTATGATGCCAGTGATAACCGTACCTCGCATGAGAGAAAACTCTACCAGTTGTACAGTTATAATTCGCAGAATGAATCGTATGATGTATCAAAGACAATTAATGACCCGAGCAGTTTGTATGTGAATATGAATAATGGTAATAATCTTAATATTCAGGCACAATTGTCTTATAGTACTACTATTGCGCGCGACCATAACATTTCTTTGATGGCTATGTACGAAATGAATCATGGCTGGAATGATAATGTTTCTGCTACCCGCGAGTATGAGATTTATTCTAAACCTATTCTTGACTTAGGTTCTCAAACGAATATCCAGAATTCTGGCGGCTATGGAGAGACGGCAAACATCTCTTATCTGGGGCGTCTAAATTATGACTACCAAGGCAAATATCTGTTGGAAGGTGCTTTCCGTTATAATGGTTCTTATCGTTATGCTCCGGGGAGTCGTTGGGGATTTTTCCCGGTTGTCAGTGCAGGCTGGAGAATGTCCGAGGAATCCTTTATTAAGGATAATATATCGTTTGTCAGTAACTTGAAGTTAAGAGCCAGCTATGGAGAGACCGGTATTGATGCCGGTAATGAATTCCAGTTCATAGAAGGCTTTACAATGGGATCAAAGGGGTACGAGTTCGTTGATGGTACACAAACCAATGGAGTACTGACTCCGGCACTTATTAATAAGAACCTGACCTGGATTACGACACGTACTTATGACCTTGGTGTGGATATAACCTTGTGGGATGGCTTGTTGGACTTCACATTTGATGTCTATCGTCGTGACAGAGATGGGCTGCTGGCTACCAGAGGCAGCCAACTGACCAATACATTTGGAGCTTCCCTGCCGGAAGAGAATCTGAATGCCGACCGTACCGAAGGTATTGAGTTTACCTTGGGGCACCGGAACAAAATCGGTCAGGTTTCATACGGTGTACAAGGAAACTTCAACTTTGCCCGTAGTAAGATGACCCGCCAGATACATGGTGAATACGAGAGTAGTTGGGATGTTTGGAAATCCGCTACCGAAGGACGTTGGAGTGGTATCGGCTGGGGATATACAACAGCTGGGCAATTCCAGAACTATGATCAGATTTATAATGCACCTGTGCAAAGCGGTGATAGAGGTAATACCATGATTCTTCCGGGAGACTATTACCTGCAAGATGTAAATGGTGATGGATACATTGATGGCAATGACATGAAGCCTAAATATTATGGATTGAATATGCCGGCTCTGAATTATGGCGTCACTCTGACAGCTGAATGGAAATGGTTCGATTTCATGGCTCTATTCCAAGGAGCAGCCTGTTATTCTATCCAGATCCCCGACAACCTGCGCAATTATGCACCTTGGGAAGGTAATTCATCTGCTTATCTGTATGACAGATGGCATCGTGAAGATCCGTTTGATGCAAACAGCAACTGGATTCCGGGAAGATTCCCGGCAGCCCGCGTGGCCAACTACAATCCGATGGGGAACAATGCACAGGAGACAGACCGCAATACGGTGGATGGAAGCTATCTTCGTTTGAAAAGTCTTGAAGTCGGCTATACGTTACCTCAACGTTGGGCCAGTCATGTAGGCTTGCAAAACCTGCGTGTTTATGTAAATGCTTATAATATCTTCACATTCTGTGACTCTTATTTGAAGAAGGATTTGAAACTGGATCCGGAGAAAACAGCCGGTCAGGATAATCGTATGATGAATTATCCGTTATCGTCTTCTATCAACTTCGGTGTAAATGTTAGCTTCTAATATAAAAAACGTTAGATATGAAAAATATAAAATATTATTTGGTTATCGGTCTATCAGCTGTGTTTACGGCATGTACGGACTTGCTGGACATTGAGCCTAATAACAAGATCACTCCCAATGAGCTGTTTAATAACCCTAATGGGGCAAAAGCTTTTATGGCAACTATTTATCGCGATTTGCCTATTGAAGATTACATGTTTATGCCGGGTACCAGCGGAGAAGGAGGTTTCAATAATCCGACAGGGAATATTGGTTTATTATGGTATGCTAATATCTGTGAGGAAGCTGTACAAAGTCAGTGGGGGGAGCAGTCACCGGGATACGTTATTCGTGCGGATTATTTTAATCATGGCTATGAAACGCTTCGTAATATTAATTTGCTGAAAAGCATCATCCCTACACTGGATATTCGTGACAGTGAAAAGAAAGAACTGGAAGGAGAGGCTGCTTTCATGACTGCTTATGTATATTTCTACCTAGCAGAAAAATTTGGTGGAGTACCGCTGATCAAGGAATTGCAGGAGTATGATCCGGCCAATCCGGGAGCTTTGGTGGTTCCACGTAGTACAGAGTATGATACATGGGATTATGTAATGCAGCAATGCGATCTTGCAGCCGCACAACTTCCCAAAGAGCGTTCGGACAGACGGGCAACCAGATGGGCGGCATTGGCTTTAAAATCTCGTGCCGCTTTGTATGCTGCTTCTATTGCCAAATTCGGAGAACTGGCGCCGATGGAAGGAGAGGCTGTGACAAAAGGCTTAGCCGGAATGAAACCTGAAAATGCAGCCTATTTTTATCAACATTGCATTGATGCTTCCCTGACTATTATGACAGAATCGAACCATAAACTGTATAAACCGAATCCTGCCAGTCCAAAGGAAGCGGAGGAGAACTATCGTAGTATCTTTGTTAATCCGAACCAAACAGACCCGCAGTCAGACGGTACGGTGTGTGCGATGAAAGCCACGGCAGAAGGGCCGAA
>OGXH01000837.1_pt1 | contig 22712 bp, 28 predicted proteins | sample 1576241 | NCBI WGS metagenome assembly OGXH01 (sample SAMEA3541529, study PRJEB24748) | human gut metagenome | biome: human gut; feature: human-associated habitat; material: faeces | place: China | collected 2012
CAGAGAAAAATGGTGCTAGGACAACAGTCCTAGCACCACTTTGTCTACAGTCTGAGAGATGTCCTCGGGGCATCTCTTTTTTTTAGGATAAACTTCTCTACAAACCACGAATAATATTCAAATAATCTTGGCGTTGATCTACGACTGCATATACAATCACTTGCTTATTTTCCTCATGAATTTTATAAAATACTAAGTCTTTTTCTAAAATAAGCACTTTATACCCTTGTCTCTTAAGAATAAGATATCTTGGCTCGGTTCCAATATATGGATCATCTCCTAATTCAAGAATTCGTTTTTCAATCTCGTCAAGTTTCTCAAGTGCTGCTGTATTTCCAAAATTTTGAGCAATATACAAAATTATTTTTCTGATACCTGCATCGGCTGTATCAGTCCTTATTACCGCATACTTCATAATCACTCCTCCTGAAGCATTTTTCTCAAATCATCAAATGTTTCCGTTATCGGAGCAACTCTGCCATTTTTAACATCATCTTCCGCTTCGGCTAATACTTCTAATAATTCTATTCTTGCTTTCATATTTTTATATTCTTCATAGGAAAGTGCAACCGTATCGCCTCTGCCATTTACTGTAATAATCACTGCTTCTTTGTTTTCCTTACACAGTTTTGATATTTCAGAATAATGATTTCGCAAATCAGCAGATGGTCTTATTGTTTCTTGCAATGTCAACATATTAGTCACCTCCGTGTATAATATATGCAAATTATATCATCTTTTGTGTATATATTCAATATCGGATGTTGTGCTGTTTGTGACAATAAATCTTAAATTACCATCAGCGTATAAATCACACATACGCTTCATCATTAAGCCCCTGCTGCATTAGACGAACTTTCGCCTTTTTACTGCTGTAGAGTTTTGTAACTTTCGTATTTTTGTTGTAGGAATAATAAAAAAGTTTACCTTTCTCATTTACAAATTCACCAATCCAGGTACCGTTTTGCGTTACATCCAGTATCATTCCTGTACGCACGGTCCAATTGTGCATGCCACACTGATTGCCGTCATTATATCCATTTCCATAATTCTTCAAAAAAGAACTTAGTTCTTCCTCATAGGTAATCGACTTCCCGGTCTTTTTATTTAAACTTACAACAACATAATTTCTGTCGTATGAAATTTCCTGATATGCTCCAATTTTATACTGATAATCTACTGCTAATTGCAAATACATTGTATTGCCGATAAAATAGAACTTATCAATATGCATCGAATGGAATGCATCTGTGGAAAACTTCTCTTTTACACACTGCATTAATACATCCATTGAAATCAGGTTTGTTTTCTTCTTCTTTGCCATATCATAACAAACAATCCAATTTTCTGTTGGAACATACAGTTTTTTACCGGAAATGCCAACCTGCGTATCTAACTTTTCATGTTCATCATAACGGTAGCGTTTTGACTCATACTGTGAAGCCTTATTTACTATTTTTTTACGTTTTCCGGTAGACAGATTTAACTGGTAAAAGGCTTCATCAATTTTTTTATAATAACTCTTAAACCGCGAGTAATAAATGCAGTTTCCAATCTTTGCAGTAAGCCCTGATGCATCCTTTGCAACATTAATACTGCTGTAATAGACAGGCTTTCCGGTAAGTGACGTTTTCTGTTTCGTTTTCTTATTATAAGATACAATCGAATTGTTTATGCGATAGACAATTTTTTTATCCGTCGCATAAAGGAACTCCCGCCATTCGTTGACATAAAACAATTTCTTTTTCTTTTTTACTTTTAACTTTCCGCTCTTTTGGTTCAACGGAACCTGCCATACATAACCGGTCGACGAATCCTTCCGATTTACTTTGTAATAATAAATATAGCTTTTCGTCTTGTAAATTTCCCTCATTGAATACTCTTTTTTAATCAATGTGTACTTTTTCTTTTTACTGCCATCCTTTCCATAGAGTTCAATTCCGTCTTTGTAATTACTGCAGTAAACATACTTTTTGCCAGTGTACGGATTCGCTGTCTTTGCTTTTGAAACCGCCGCCTGCGGTAAAATCATAGAAAGTACAAAAACCATGCAAACCCCTATTTTGCTGAATTTTTTTACCATATACATCATCCTCCTTCTCGGGTTGTTTCTATAAACAATACGATTGAAAATGGTAAAATGTTGCAGTTTTTTAAATCTATTTTTACTTTTTTTATAACATTTTCCATTTTTCATTCGTATTGTAAATAGACACCCACAAAAAAGCAAATAATTATCGAAGGGAGAATTTAACTATGAAGAAAAAAATTGATGTAACAAGCAATAAAGGGAAAGTAAAAAATCTTGACATTCCAGCTACACTTGGCGGTGCACCGGTAACACAAATAGGTTATGATTACATCACAAGAGATGCCAATTCTGGAGATGACTTTGATGAATTCGGCCAGACAGTTTTTGGCATATATGTAGAAGAAGCACACAACTGCGATGGTGCTTTTGAAGATATATTGATAAAAAAGCAAAAAAGAGTACAAAATAATATTTCCTTTTTTTCTCCCTGATGTGGTACAATGGAAAAAGACAATTTCCGGCGTCTGCCGGTTAAGGGAGGTACATATGAACAAAAAAGAAATCGCAGAAATCAAAAAACGATTTACAAAAACAAAATGCAGCTTTACAAGACTCTGCGGATGTTACGTGGATGCCGACAAGCAAAAACGCATGACTTTAAAGGAAGCGTTTTTAGGTCTTCCGGAAGAAGAAATGTTTAAATACATTGACATTTTCCGCAAAACACTTTCCGGCTCCATCGGAAAAACACTTCTGAATATGGAGTTTCCAACCGAACAGGAAACAAAAGAAGATGGCACGCAGGTATTTTTAATGAAACTGTTACAAAGCAAACTGACCGATGATGAATTGCTGGATGCCTTTTATGACAAAGTAATTGAAAATTACGGCTATCCGGAAAATTATTTTATTATTTTGGTTCATGACGCTTATGATATTCCGAAAATCACAACAGACGGCATTGAAAATTTTGATGCATCGGAATATGTGTATGACTACATCCTTTGCAGCATCTGTCCGGTTAAACTGACAAAACCGGGACTTTGCTACAATGCAGAGACCAACCACATCCAAGACCGGATTCGCGACTGGCTCGTACAGCCGCCGGAACTTGGCTTTTTGTTCCCGGCTTTTAATGACCGCAACATGGATATTCACAGTCTTTTGTATTATTCCAAAAATGCGGATGAGGTGGATGAGGTGATTACCGACAAGCTCCTCGGCTGCCGTATGCCGCTCCCGGCAAAAAGCCAGAAAGAAACATTCAACGCAATTGTAGAGGAATCGCTTGGCTTAGAATGTGATTATGAGGTGGTTAAATCCATTCATGAAAATCTAAATCAGATGGTAGCAGAAAACAAAGAAAACCCAGAGCCTCTCACGCTAGATAAATCCGACATGACGCATCTTCTGGAAAAATGCGGTGTTGAGGAAGAACAAATTGAGGCTTTTGAGACACATTATGACGAGTCCGTCGGAGAAAATGAAACACTGGTTGCCACCAACTTATCCAATACAAGGAATTTTGAGGTGCGCACCCCGGATGTTAAAGTTTCCGTTAATCCGGAGAGAACCGACTTAGTAGAAACAAAAGTAATCGACGGCGTTCCGTGCTTAGTCATTGAAATTAATGATTTAGTAGAGGTAAATGGAATTCAGATTGTATCTGAGCTTGCTCATAAGGACAAAGAAACTGAAGAAGAATAATATGATAAAGGCAGTTTCACGAAGGATTTTCCTTCTTGAAACTGCCTTTTTACGTCTCTTATATTGAATTATAAATTATGCCAACAATTCATCTGCTAACGCTTCCATCTGAGCGACATCTGCCTCTTTCATCGTCGACTTGATTGTAACCATGTTGTCACAGAGTGTCATATTTTTCATCTTCTCAAATGCTTCGCGCATTTTCTTATTTGCTACCGGAGCCCAGCTTCCGTTTTCCATGAAGGCAACTTTTTTGTTCTGGAAGTTTTTGTGACCTAAGTGGTACAGGAAATCCTGCATAACCGGGAACAAACCGCCATCATATGTTGCACAGGCAACTACAATTTTATCATAGCGGAACGCATCCTCAATTGCCTCTGCCATATCTTCTCTCGACAAATCACTGACAACGACTTTTTTTGCCCCTTTCGCTTCTAACACTTCACCAAGTTTTTTCGCTGCTTTTGCCGTATTTCCATGAATGGATGCATAGGCAACAAATACACCATCATCTTCTGCTTCGTAGCTGCTCCAAACCTGATATTTACCAATATAATAGGCAAGGTTTTCCTGAAGAATTGGTCCATGAAGAGGACAAATCTTCTGAATATCCAAGCCGGCTGCCTTTTTCAACAAAGCGGCTGCCTGCGCACCATATTTACCTACAATATTAAAGTAATATCTTCTTGCTTCACAAGCCCAGTCTTCATCAGCATCCAGCGCACCAAACTTACCAAAAGCATCGGCAGAGAACAAAACTTTTTCCGTGGATTCATAAGAAACCATAACCTCCGGCCAGTGAACCATCGGTGCCATCACAAACGTAAGTGTGTGTGCACCAAGAGACAAGGTATCTCCCTCAGCAACAACCACTTTTTTGTCTGTTACATCCATCTCAAAGAACTGTGGCAGCATCGCAAATACTTTCGCATTGCTGACAAACTGCATCTGCGGATATTTTTCAGCAATTGCCTGAATGCTTCCGCTGTGGTCCGGCTCCAAATGAGAAATCACAAGATAATCCGGTGTTTTTCCATCAAGTTCTCTCTCTAATTTTTCCAGCCATTCATCAGTTTTTCTGGCATCCACCGTATCCATAACAACAATTTTTTCATCCAAAATCACGTAAGAATTATACGATACGCCATTTGGCACAATGTACTGGCTCTCAAACAAATCAATATCTTTATCGTCCACTCCAATATAACGAATGGCATCTGAAATCGTCACATTACTCATTTACAAATCCTCCTTATCCTTAGGTCAATAATATCGACTTAAGAATAACACCATCCCATAGAAAAATCAAGGCATATACGGAACTCTTTGTTTTTTTACTTTTACGATTGCATATACATGAATCTTTGAACTGGAATAAAGTTTCTTGATTTTATTCTTTTTCACTGTTTTCGTCTTTGATTTACCATTTTTCTTGTATTTGACAAGGTAGGAAATCTGCTTTTTATAATTGCCATCGTCATTACACACAAGTTTAAAATAAGGTTTTGCCCATGTATAATTTCCTGATTTCTTTTTCGCATAGGTTCCCATGTCAAATTGTGTACGAGTAATTGATGTTAAGTTTGGGTCAATGCTTACCTTTGTCTTCTTGCTCTTAACATTCAGTTTTTTCACTAGATTGCTGCCAGATATATATAAATCCTTAACTGACTTTGAAACAATTATTTTTTGAATTTTAGAACCAACACTTATGGTTACATTTCTTTTCCCCTTAACCTCTAATTGATTTATTTTCCCATGCATACCGTCTCTTGATGGTGTAACGCAATCTTCCCAAAAATTACTGTCAAAATTGCCATTTAGTACCACATTTTTAATATTAGCGAACGCGTTCCTAACACAAATTGAATCTTTGAATACGATTTTCGCTAATTTTGCAGCATCCAAAAAATTCTCAGCATAAATATACTTTAGGCTTTTTGGCAAATTAAGTTGTTTTAAATTCGGTGTATTCGCAAAAGCAAATTCTCCTATTTTTTTACTCCCTCCGGAATCGTAATCTTTTCTACTGACTTACTATCTGTCGAAAATACATGTCGAGAATTTTTAAATTCAGCATACTCACTATCTGTAAAATGATATTCGTTTTCCTCATTAAAATAGTAATCATATTCATTCCAACATATTCCAATCTGCACAATGGAATATCCATCAATTATCTTCGGAATTACCACTTCTTTTGTCGGTTTAATCTTTAACACGGTTGCGGTTTTATTGGCTTCATCTAAAACTGCACCTCCCTTACTCACTTATCATAGCATATAATCATCCGTAAAAAACAAAATCGGCACGAATGGTCGTTTTTCGTCCCTAAACGGTCAAAATCATCTCCGTTTGAAGCATCTACTTACTATAACGTTCCAAACGGAGAAAATCTGACAAAATATTTGATTTATTTTTCACCGAGAAGTTTTTTCATTTTATCCGACATTTCCGGCTGATGCAAAACACTTGCCTTGCTAATTTATCGCATAAATGCACATATTTCAATAAAAATGACATTTTTAGCAAAATGAAGGGCCACTTTTGCAAAAAAAGCACCTCTTTCTTTGGAATTTTGTTTTTCAACTTAATCCCAACACAGAAAAAGGTGCTTCTTCTTTATCTTTTTAATTATCCTATAAAATTTTCACCCTAGCAGTTTGAAACCGCTTAAGAAAACATCGGTGTGGATAAATAGCGATCACCGGTATCCGGGAACAATACAACGATTGTTTTTCCCTTGTTTTCCGGTCTCTTTGCCAGTTCTGTCGCTGCTTTTAACGCTGCTCCGGAAGAAATACCAACCAAAATTCCCTCTGTTCTTGCAATCTCACGGCCTAACTCAAAGGCATCCTCATTTTCAACCGGGATTATCTCATCATAAATGTCCGTGTTCAATGTGTCCGGTACAAATCCGGCACCAATTCCCTGAATCTTATGAGCTCCTGCCTCACCTTTTGACAATACCGGAGAGGTTGCCGGCTCTACTGCTACAATTTTCACATCCGGATTTTTCGATTTCAAATATTCACCGACACCGGAAACGGTTCCGCCTGTTCCTACACCGGCAACAAAAATATCCACTTTTCCTTCGGTATCCTCCCAAATTTCCGGACCGGTCGTACGCTTATGTGCACGTGGATTCAGTTCATTGACAAACTGTCCAGGAATAAAGCTGTTTGGAATTTCTTTTGCGAGTTCGTCTGCTTTTGCAATGGCACCTTTCATTCCTTTTGCGCCATCGGTCAAAACAAGTTCCGCACCATACGCTTTCATCAGGTTACGGCGTTCCACGCTCATGGTCTCCGGCATTGTAATGATAATACGAATTCCTAATGATGCAGCTACAGAAGCCAATCCAATTCCTGTATTTCCACTTGTTGGCTCAATAATCACGGAGTCTTTTGTCAATTTGCCAGTCTCTAATGCATCTAGAATAATTTCACGTGCAATACGGTCTTTTACGCTTCCTGCCGGATTAAAATACTCTAATTTTGCTAAAATTTTTGCCTCTAAATTGTGTTTTTCCTCGTAATTTCCCAACTCTAAAATCGGTGTATTTCCTACTAAATCAGTTACTTTCTTATAAATTGCCATCTTTCTTACCCTTCCTTCCTTTCTTTTCATATTATTCATACGTGTTTGGTATGATTACTATTTGATGATTAAAAGAATACACCTTATTTCCTAGTTTGTCAATAGGAAATAAGGTGTTTTTGTTTTTAATTTAAATGGAATAATCGCCGTCTTTTGCAATCTGCCAGTCAACCAAATCTGCAAGTGTAATGTTGTCAATTACATCACTGATAGCATCGTTTAATTTCTTCCAGACAACGGCTGTTGCGCAGTTGTCCATGCGGCTACATGACCCAAGTTCTTCATCCACGCAGTCAACCGGTGCCATACTGCCTTCTGTCAGGCGCAAAATCATGCCTACTGTGTATTCTTCCGGCTTTTTTGTCAGCAGATATCCGCCCTGGGGTCCTCGGATGCTTCTGACATACCGTGCCTTATTTAAAATTGCTATAATCTGCTCTAAGTATTTATCGGATATTCCCTGACGGCTTGATATTTCTTTTATTCTGGTTGGTTTTTCTGAATCATTCAGTGCCAAATCCAGCATAAGCCGCAGCGCATACCTGCCTTTTGTTGATATTTTCAAGGGTCTTCCCTCCTGTTCTTTTCATACATTCCCTACCGTATTTATATGATACAATAAGAGGGGCGAAAAATCAAGGGGTGGTGTTTATTTGGTTTCGTAAATAATAGCGGAAAGTTTGTCCCTTGTGTGCCGCTTTCGCTTAACAAATACGCAGGGGTATCGGCAGGTCAAAAACACCTGCCAGACACCCGCGTATTCGTAGCACACAAGAAACAAATTTTCCGCTGCTATTTACTGAAGCCAAATAAATCAGCCACATCCATCATAGCTTGAAATTGCGGTCGTTCAGTATTTTTATTATTACCAGCCTCGAAGTTGTCGAGACAATTTTGCGGAATTATATACTTCATGAATAATAATATCGTCACCACAAATCTCGTACACGATAGTATAATTCTTGTAGTACAATTCACGCACATTCGTATCACGAATCCATTTTGCCGGAGTTCCTTTTTCAGCTTCGCCTTCATTACTTAAAGAATCTCCCAAATCAATCAATTCATCAACAAAAGACACTGCACGAGCCGGATTATCTCTTGCAATGTAGTCTTCAATATCATTCAATTCTTCAATTGCCAAATCAGACCAGATTATGCTCATGCAAGAATTGTCCTTTCTTCACGTTTCTTTTGAAACATTTTGCGTACTTCGTCCGTTGTATGCCCGCCATATTCAGTGATAGATTGCTGGCTCTTCTTGAAACGAAGCAATTTATATAAGTTTTCCATAACTTCAAATTCATCCTGAATGTCATCAGATATGTCAGAAAGATTATCAATAATCAACTGTTTTGCTGTACTCATACAAATCACCCTCCTTGTTTTGTTGTACATAGTATAACACGATGCCGTCATTTTTACAATTGATTTCAAAATCCTATTTGGTTTCGTAAATAATAACAAAAGCGACGCAGGATACAGCCCTTCCCCCCTCTTATAATCTTCCGGAACCTGTAAACTAAATCTCAAAACCACTTGCAACAAGCATTTGTTTATCCTGTTTGGTATTATTTCCCGATGTTGTAAGCATATCGCCGGTTATCGTGGCATTTGCCCCGGAGAAGAAAGCTTTTTTACCATTTTCCTTCATCAGTTTACGGCCTGCTGCCAAGCGAATTGATGTCGAAGGGTTAATAAAACGGAACATAGCGATAACTCGCAGAAGTTCTTCTTCGGTAAGCTGTTTTAGGTTTTCAAACGGTGTACCCGGAATCGGCATCAGTGCATTTAACGGAATGGAATCAACTTCAAGCTCTGCAAGCGTAAGTGCCATATCCAGCCTATCCTCCCATGTCTCTCCCATGCCGACAATTCCTCCGGAGCAAACCTCTAATCCGGCCTCTTTGGCAGCCCGGATGCACGCAAGCTTATCCTCAAACGTATGCGTGGTGCAGATACTTGGAAAATATCTGCGCGACGTCTCAATATTCGCATGGCAGCGTGTTACGCCAACCTTACGCAAAATTTCAAACTGCTCTTTTGTCAAAAGACCATGCGAAGCACATAATTCAATTTCTTTACACTCCTCATGCATTCTTTTGTACGCTTCTACAATCTGATCAAACTCTTTGCCGACAAGCGTTCTGCCCGCTGTCACAATAGAAAAACGATGAGCTCCATTTTCTTCATTTACATGACATGCTTTCACAAAAGAATCCACATCCATTACATCATATTCTTCTGCTCCGGTATGGTGATGGCTCGACTGGGCACAGAACCGGCAGTTTTCACTGCACCGTCCGGCACGTCCATTAATAATTGTGCACAAATCCACCTGATTACCACACAATTCTTTTCGAATTTTATCGGCTCCCTGACAAAGCGACTCCAAATCACCATCAATCAAAAAAGTCAGGTCATCTTCTTTTCCTAAACGTCTTCCTTCAATAATCTCATTTACCAGTTCTTCATACATAATAAAATTCCTCCTATGGTAGATACTTTTATTCTACCATGGGAGGAATGATTGTCAACCTAAATATTTTATTTAGTTGTCATTTTAGTGATGGAACAAACGGATTCCTGTAAAGCTCATCACCATATTGTGACGGTTGCAGGCATCGATACAATCCTTATCACGAATTGAGCCGCCCGGCTGTGCAATGTATTTTACACCGCTGCGGTATGCTCTTTCAATGTTATCATCAAATGGGAAAAACGCATCGGAGCCAAGTGTTACATCTTTTGCGTACTCGGACAACCATTTCTGCTTTTCTTCTTTTGTAAATACCGGTGGTTTTTCGGTGAAATATTTTTCCCAGCATCCATCTGCCAAAACATCCATGTAATCTTCACCGATATAATTGTCAATGGCGTTGTCGCGCTCGGCACGCTTCATCCCCTCTTTAAACGGCAGGGAAAGTACCTGTGGAGACTGTCTTAACAGCCAGTTATCTGCCTTCTGTCCGGCAAGTCTTGTACAGTGAATACGGGACTGCTGTCCGGCACCGATACCAATTGCCTGTCCGCCTTTTACAAAGCAAACAGAATTTGACTGCGTATATTTTAACGTAATCATTGAAATTGCCATATCAATTCTTGCTGACTCCGGCAAATCTTTATTCTCTGTCACTGTTTAACTCATTACGGCCCTGCTCAAAAGTAATACCAAATACTTCTTTGTGCTCAATTGGGTCCGGTACATAATTCGGGTCAATCTCGATAATGGCATAAGCACCTTTTTTCTTCTCTTTCAGAAGTTCTAATGCTTCCGGCTCATAACCCGGTGCAATAATTCCATCGGAAAATTCTCTCTTAATCAATTTGGCTGCGGAGACATCACACACATCTGACAATGCAATAAAGTCACCATAAGATGACATGCGGTCAGCACCTCTTGCTCTGGCATAAGCGGCAGCAAGCGGAGATAACTCACCCAAATCGTCTACCCAGTAAATCTTTGCCTCTACCTCACTCAAAGGAAGACCTACTGCTGCACCTGCAGGGGAAACATGTTTAAACGAAGTTGCTGCCGGAAGACCGGTCGCCTTCTTCAATTCGCTGACTAACTGCCAGCCGTTAAATGCGTCCAAAAAGTTAATATAACCCGGTTTTCCATTTAACACTTTGATTGGCAGTTCACCATCTTTGCGGTAAATACGGGATGGTTTCTGATTCGGGTTACAGCCATATTTCAATTCCAATTCTTTCATGATTTTCTCCTTTACTTATTCTTATTTTTAATAATCGATTCGTATTTTCCGGTTTCAATGTCAATGTAGCGCACAAATAAGGAAACTTTATTGTCCTCATTCAAGCTTTCCCACAGCATATCAGCAAATGCATTCATATCATCCATTGTTTCAATCCATTTCGGCTCGCCCTCAAAACTTGGCAATGGATTTCCATCACACATATAAGTATGGATAAAATGTCCCTCTCCTGCTACCGGATTCTCATATGCGAAAGTATAACGATTGCAGGCATCCGGATTTCCGTTATTGCTTTTTAAAATAGACATTGCATAATTGTACTCTCCATTTTCCACATGCATAATGCCGGAAATTCTTGGTGTATAATTCGGGCCGTCCGGTTCAAATTCTCTTGTGCGGAGCGCCTGCTCAAAAGTCTGCTGTTTATCCATCAGTTCATAAATTGTGTCTGTCTGGTCACCGTTGGTAACAATAGTCTTGTTTCCCAATACGCGGACCGGTGCGTAGATAATAAGACTTGGGTCACTCAATTTTGATGGGTCAAATGCCTGTGTGCGGATTCCCTCACCATCGTTTACAAAGACACGGTTTCTACTGTTTTCACTCCGCCCCATAATAAAATAAGCGGTCACTGCGTATTTACCGTTTGGTGATTTTCCAATCACGATTCCACGTCCCGGATACGCATTGTTTTTGAGTTCCTGTTCCAATGAAAGTTTCTGCATCATGATTCCTCCAATCTTTTTTGTAATAGTATCAAAAAAACCGCCCGGGCAACCGGGTAAACGGTCGCCCAGGCGGTCGGCAATTCATACAAATCCACACTCCCTGTGAGTTCTCTCACTCTATATGATTTTCATATAGTTTCCGCCAGTCGTATGGAACTAAGTTTAGAATAACTGATTTTTAGGGAAAATGCAAGCGTTTTCTTCATTAAATACGCCACATGCCATCCTTTATCTGGCAAATCTCACTCTCATAAAATGCCTGAATTGCTTCTATCATGGTTTCTACGTCCTCACAGCCGGCAGTTTCCACCGCACTGTGCATGGCAAGCTGCGGCAGACCGATATCCACCATTGGCACACTAAAGGAATGACTCAAAAGATTACCAAGTGTACTGCCGCCCGGCATATCGGCGCGATTCACAAACAACTGCGTTTTGATATCATTTTTTTCACAAAGTGAGCCAAACACACCACCGGTCATTCCGGTTGTCGTATATCGCTGACTCGCGTTATATTTGATGACAACACCGCCGTTTAAAACAACCGGGAACTCATCATCACTCTTTTCCGGATGGTTTGGATGGACAGCGTGCGCATTATCTGCACTAAGCAGAAAACTCCGGCTTTCCGCACAAATCTGCTCCTCCTTTGTCATGCCATAAGACAAACAAATCCGCTCCAATACATCCGGCAGGAAATTACTAAGTGCCCCCTGCCTGCTGCCGCTTCCCACCTCTTCATTATCAAAGAGACAAAAGACGGAAAGTGCTTCTTTCGGAAGCTTGTCCTGTGCACGCAAAAAGCCCTGTAACGTCGTGTACACACAGCCTAAATCATCAAAACGCGGTGTCAAAAGGAACTCATCTTTGACACCGGCTGCGACTGCCGGCTGGCGCACGGTAAGAATCAAATCCATATCTACAATTTCTTCATCCCCTTTGCAGCCTGCTTCCTCCCGCAAAAGTGTCATCAGTTCTGCCTCGCTGCCGCCATATAATGGCTGTAAATCAACGTGAACATTATGCTTATATCCCTGATTGATTTCTCGGTTAAAATGAATGGACAGATTGGGAATCACAAATACATTTTTATCCGGTGCAATGAGAACACTGGAAATTCCCTCTTTTGTCTTTTTCATGACACGTCCGGCAAGTCCAAGCGGTCTGTCAAACCAGCTTGTGTGAATCATGCCGCCATAACCTTCGATTTCTGCTTTTGCATAAAAGGCATCTTTTTTCCTAGCTTTCTTAATCCGAAACGTAGGAAAATCACTATGACTGGCACAAAGGTGATAATAAAGCGGTTTTTCTTTTGGCATGGAAAAGGCAAGTAAACTCGACTCATTTCTTGTTACATAATAGTTTTTGCCGGGCTCTAACTGCCAAAGATTTTCTTCTTCCAAGGACTGAAAACCAGCCACTTTCAAAGCCTCTTTTACCTGTTTTACCGCATGATACGGACTCACACTCTGATTCAAAAAAGAACATATTTTATCCATAATAAAATCCCTCTCTCTTTCCGATGATTTTCCTTTAGTATACCAAATAACCGCCATTTTTACAAATCAGCGCCAGCTCGCCGGAAACAAATATTCCTCTCTGTGGTCAAGCGTATCGAAACGATACCCCTGTTCTTTGATATAATCAATAATCTGTGGAAGAACTTTTGCTGTATTATCCATGGCGGAGGCATCATGCAGCAGGATAATCGGCTTTTCAAAGCGCGTGACATCTTTTTTTACATTTTGAAATATTACTGCCTGTGAAACATGAGGGGAAATCGAATCTTCGCCCGATACATTCCAGTCAAAACTTCTTACACCTTCTTTCCTTAGGTGATTATGGAGTTCGTCCACATAAGATTTCACATAACCGTTATTGCTCCCCCACGGAAAGCGGTGGAGTGTCGGCTTTTCTCCTATTATTTTTTCAATGCAATCCGATGCCGCCCGAAAATCTTTGTAAAAACAATTGGCACTGGCATACATCTGATTATGCTCATGGCAGTATGTGTGCACACCAATCGCATTTCCTTTTTTCTTTAATTCCTTTACAGTATCAACCCGCTCCCCCGTAATTTCCTTTCCAATCAGGAAAAATGTTGCGACAGCTCCTTTTTCCTCTAATATTTTAATGATTTTTTTCGTATTTCCACTGGGACCATCATCGAATGTCAGATAGGCAGTTTTTTGATTTTCCTTTTGGACTTTAGATACAAAACTGCCCGTTGGGACAATAATTGTGCCGTCATTTTCGGTTTCATAATTTCTCTTCACTTCATAAAACAAAAGCACAAAAAGAACACAGACACAAACAACATAAACTGTCTTTTTCATCAACACACCACCAAAACAATTCCCCTTATTCCATTGTATGATAGCAGTGTCAAAAGGTTAAATGTTTATCCATATTAAAGCAGATGTGGCGGAATCACCGCTTTTACGAAAATGCCGTCCTCACGGTATTCTTCTTGTTCCAGTCTTCCAAACTCACGAATTGCCTGGATTTTCCCTGCTTCGTCGTAAGCAAATACTTTTTCAATCTTCACCATTCCCTCATCCAGTACCTCTTCGATCTTTTCCACCAATTTATCCAGTCCGATTTTCTGCTTTGCAGAAATCATAAGAGATGCTTCGCTATTTTTATCTTTTAAGCCATCCGGCTTATATTCCAGACAGTCCATTTTATTAAATGCTGTTATAACTTTTTTGTCGCCAATATTTAACTCGCGCAAAGTGTCATAAACAACCTCCATCTGCAAATCATATTTTGGATTCGAGACATCAACAACATGAAGAATCATGTCCGCATACTTCGCTTCCTCAAGCGTGGAGCGGAAGGCACGAATCAGAGAGTGTGGCAGTTTACTGATAAATCCAACTGTATCGGTAAATAAGATTTTCTGCCCATCCTCTTTTTCCAAAACGCGTGTCGTCGGGTCAAGTGTTGCAAATAACTTATCCTCTTCTAATACAGCGGCTTTTGTCAGTGTATTCAAAAGTGTTGATTTTCCGGCATTTGTATAACCAACGATGGCAACTGTTTTCGTCGGATTCTGCGTTCTTTTATGACGCTGCACCTCACGGTTTTTCACGACTTCTTTTAACTGGCGGTTCAACATGGATATACGCTCTTTAATCAGGCGCCTGTCCATCTCCAGTTTTTTCTCACCGGGACCTCTTGTTCCAATTCCGCCGCCAAGCCTTGACAAACTTTTACCAAGTCCTGTCAGCCTGGATGAACGGTAGCGAAGCTGTGCTAATTCAACCTGCAGTTTTCCCTCGCTCGTCCTTGCATGAGCGGCAAAAATATCTAAAATCATTACGGTACGGTCTAATACCTTAACCTGCAGTTCTTCCTGCAAATTGGTAAGCTGCGCCGGCGTAAGCTCATCATCACAGACAATACCATCCGCATCCGTCTGCATAATCAGTTCACGCAGTTCTTCAATTTTCCCCTTACCGACATATGTTCCCGGATGCACGGACTCTCTTTTTTGAATCAGTCTTCCGACTACAATGCCGCCTGCCGTTTCCGTAAGTTCCGCAAGTTCATCCAAAGAATAGGAAACATCCGTTCCATCCTCCAAGTCAACGGCAGCTAATAAAAACTTTTCCTGCACCTGTTCTGTCTCATAGGTCTTAGCCATGTTTTTCTCCTTTAACAAACCCGCACGGTGATTTCTCCCGTACGCAGAATTTCCTGTGTATGGTCTTCCGTTTCCACAATCAATCCACCGTCTTCATCAATCGCAACGGCAGTTCCGTATTCCCAGTCTGTTCCGCTTGTAAAGCGAATCTTTTTCCCAAGAACATTCGACCACTTGCGGTAATCTTCCATAAAACTTTTATCCGGTAAATCCTGATATAACTTACATAAATTCTCAATAATTGCTGCTACCAATTCATTGCGCGGAATCTTTTCATCCTCTGCGCATACCGTACCGGCAATCTCTTTGATTTCATCCGGATAACCTTCCTTTGGCGCATGGTAATTAATTCCAATTCCCACGACAACTGTATCAATCCGTCCCGACTCAAAATCGGACACCGCCTCGGTCAAAATACCACATATCTTTTTCCCGTTCAGATAAACGTCATTGACCCACTTAATCTGCGGTTCCTGTGAAAGGACATCCCGAATCGCACGGCATACCGCAACAGAAGCCGCTGTTGTAATCAAGACAACATCCTGCGAAATTTCCGGCTTTGGACGGAACAAAACACTCATGTAAATCCCACTTCCATCGGGCGAATAAAAACTTCGTCCGCGTCTGCCACGTCCATTTGTCTGCTCCTCAGCAAGTATCACAAGCCCCTCGCCTTCACCATTCAGTGCACATCTCTTTGCTTCCATATTCGTGGAATCAATGCACTTAAACACCTTGATTTTCTGACTGTCGTACGGCTTATGCAGACACAGCCGGATTCCTTCCTCCGACAACACATCGCTTTCTTCTTTCAGGCGGTAACCACGGTTATTTACTGCCTGAATCTGATAACCTTCTTTTTTCAGAGTATTCACTGCCTTCCAGATAGCCGATCTCGTCACGCCAAGTGATTCTGCCATCTCCTGTCCGGACAAATCTCTTTCCCTGCTTGCCTCTAACAGTTTCAATACTTCCGTCTTTACACTCATCGTTCAATCCCTCTCATAATCTCGCCGGCGCAGACCACACCGTCCACTCTCATACGGATTTTCTCTCCCGGATGCGGACAGGCATCTGTCTCTTCGCCATCCTCATTCAACATTTGCAGCACAGAAACTGTCTGGTTTTCGCCATTTTTCTTCATAATTTCAATGGTATCGCCAACTCTGAATTTATTTTTCTGATAAAACACCACATACCCATCTTCCGTTACTTCTTTCACCTGTCCAAGATAAACAGCACCCTTCTGATAGGTATTGTTATCATAAATCTGTGTTTCATGCGTTGGTTTTCCAAAGAAGAAGCCGGTCGTAAACTGACGGTAGGTGCATTTTGCAATTTCCGCCTGATAATACGGAATGTTTTTCTTATATTTTTCCGGATCTTCAAAATAATCATCCACTGCCTGACGGTACGTTCTGGCAACGACAGCAACATAAAGAGCTGTTTTCATACGCCCTTCAATTTTAAAACTGTCAACGCCTGCTTCCACTAACTCCGGAATGTGCTCAATCATACACAAATCCTACACAAATCCTTGGAATTGAAAATATATGTTCCCCTCTCGTTTTCCTCAACCGGCAAATATTCACCCGGACGATTTTCTTCCATAATATAATATTTCCAGCGGCACGGATGGGTACATGCACCAAGATTCGCATCACGGCCGGTAAAATAATTGCTCAAAAGGCACCGCCCGGAATACGAAATACACATCGCACCATGAACAAATGTCTCGATTTCAAGGTCTTCCGGTATATGTGCATCAATATCCGCAATCTCTTTGATGGAGAGTTCACGCGCCGTCACAACACGCGTTGCGCCCAATTTATGCCAAAACTGAAACGTACGGTAATTCACATTATTTGCCTGCGTACTGATATGGATATCAATTTCAGGACAGATTTCCGTTGCAATCTGGAATACACCGGGATCGGAAATAATCAGAGCATCCGGACCGATTTCTTTTAATTCTTCAAAATACTTCTGCACACCCTCTAAGTCTCTGTCATGCGCGGTAATATTCGCTGTCACATACACTTTTTTCCCGTGTTCGTGAGCAAAACGGATTCCCTCAGCCATATCTTCCTTAGAAAAGTTTTTTGCCTTTGCCCGAAGTCCATACATTTCACCGCCGATATAAACCGCATCGGCACCATAATAAACGGCTGTCTTTAACACTTCCAAACTGCTTGCCGGGGCAAGAACCTCCGGCTTTTTTCGATTATTCTCCATGAATTACTCTCCCTTTCCATTTCTTTTTTTCGTACTAATTGTCATGCCATCGGCAATCGGCAGACAGATTGTTTCTAATTCTTCCTTCTCACACAAAACTTGTAAATATTCCCGCATACGTCCATGTATCGTACGATCTCTGCGCAGTACCGCATAACGGGATTCCAACACATCACCATCATGAAAAATATTATCGGACACAAGCATCGCGTCATCTGCCATCAAAGCAATAACATCCGGCAAAAAATTCAAATACTGTCCCTTTGCCGCATCCATAAAGATAAAATCATAGGATTTTCCTTTTGTTAAAAGTTGTTTTAATACTTCCGCTGCATCACCTTCAAGCAACGTAATCCTGTCATCTTCATCCAGCATCTCTAAATTTCCCCGCGCTTCTTTTAAGCGCATCTCAACTTTTTCAATTGTCGTAATATGTGAAGATTTTGGCAAATACTCACGCATGCAAAGAGCGGAAAATCCAACCGCTGTTCCAATTTCTAAAACCTCTTTCGGCTTTCTCTCCCGCAGCAAGAAACGCAACATATCTCTTGTGCCGGACCTTATAATCGGCACATCCTCTGAAAGTGCCTTTCTCTCAAGCTCTTCTAATGGCTTTGGCAGTGGCTCCCTGTATTTTTCCAAAAACACTTCCATGCGGTCATGGTGACTCGTCTTTGTGTGTACCATTTTTTCTCCTTTACTAAACGCACAAAAAATCCCAGTCCTGCCATAAGAAAACATGGGATTTTATGTGTTATCATTTACAATCCGTAAATTACACGGATAATTTCCTCGTAGGTCATACTGCTGTTCAGCGTATAAATACCTTTCTGCATGTCGGTTCCCTCGCGTTTCATCAACTGCATGTGCACATAAAACGCCGCCGGATTACCGACCAAATCCTGATTTGACAGCCGCTTAGCCACTTCAAATTCACCATCATCCTCCGATATGGTAAATGCTGTTGTCTGTCCCGGCGGCAAATCTTTTGACGTATCGCCCACCGCCTCGCAGGCAAAGGAATAGCCGACGCGGCACAGCTGTACACCACCAAATACAACCAAACCATAAAACACGATATTCAGTAATACAATTAACATGGTTCGTACAGCTTTTAACATGGATTATACCTCCATAATAATTGGTAAAATAACCGGATTTCTCTTCATCTTCTTCCACAGGAAGTCATTCAGAGTATCCTTAATTTCTGTTTTAATTCTTCCCCAGTCTGTAATTCCTCTTTCGTATAGACGGTCAAGCGCAATATTAACAACTTCATGGCACTCATCCATCAAGTTTTCCGCTTCTCTAACATAAACAAAACCACGGGATACAATATCCGGTCCTGCCAAAATCGTGTTGGAGCCTTTCTCCAGTGTAAGTACCACAACCAAAAGACCATTTTCCGATAAGTGCTGGCGGTCACGAAGAACAATATTTCCTACATCGCCAATGCCAAGTCCATCGACCATAATTCCCTGTGCAATCGTTTTACCAACAATTGTCGCACGATCCTCACGGAGTTCCAAAATATCTCCGGAACGTAAAATCTTAATATTTTCTTTTGGCACACCCATCTTCTGTGCTACATCTGCCTGTCCCTGCAAATGACGGTACTCACCATGAACCGGTATAGAAAACTTCGGTTTCACAAGCGAATAAATCAATTTAATCTCTTCCTCACATGCATGTCCGGAAACGTGAGTATCCTGAATAATTACCTTTGCACCCTTTTGAGAAAGTTCGTTAATTACTTTTGAGACCGACTTCTCATTACCCGGAATCGGACGGGAACTGAAAATAACAACATCCCCGGGTTTAATTGCGATTTTACGATGAATACTTGCCGCAATACGGGAAAGAGCTGCCATTGCTTCACCCTGACTTCCCGTCGTAATCAGTACGAGCTGCTCATCGGAATAATTTTTCATCTCTTCCAAGCTGATAATCATATTGTCCGGCACCTGAATATAACCAAGTTCCACCGCCGTATTTACGATGTTTACCATGCTTCGTCCTTCAATGACGACTTTACGGTTCTGCTTCTTCGCCGAATTAATAACCTGCTGCACACGATCTACATTCGAGGCAAACGTAGCCACGATAATACGGTTGTGTACATTTTCCTCAAAAATCGAATCAAAAGTCGCACCAACCGTACGCTCCGACTCAGTAAAGCCCGGTTTCAAAACATTCGTACTGTCGCACATCAGGGCAAGTACACCTTTTTTACCAAGTTCTCCAAAACGAGCCAAATCAATTGTGTCTCCGTAAACCGGCGTATAATCTACTTTAAAGTCACCGGTGTGTACAACAATTCCTGCCGGTGTATAAATGGCTAATGCCGCTGAATCCGCAATACTGTGATTTGTCCGGATAAACTCAATACGGAAATCTCCTAAGTTAATATACTGACCATAAGTAACAACTTTTCTCTTAACGTTATTTAACAGATTATGCTCTTTTAACTTATTCTCGATAATTGCCATCGTAAGTCTCGTAGCATAAATCGGAACATTCAGTTCTTTTAACACATAAGGCAGAGAACCGATGTGATCCTCATGTCCGTGTGTAATGACAAAGCCTTTCACTTTATCTCTGTTATCCTGCAAATACGTGATATCCGGGATTACTAAATCCACACCTAACATATCATCTTCCGGGAAGGCCAGTCCGCAGTCCACTACAATAATACTCTCTTCCGTCTCAAACGCCGTAATGTTCATTCCAATCTGTTCCAAACCTCCAAGCGGAATAATCTTTACGCGCTCTTCCCCTGTTTTTTTCTTCTTCAATTTTATTACACCTCTCTATTCTAATCTTAATTCTACATCGTCCAATAACTCTTCTAAGTACTTTGAAATAATTTTCAACTCTTTCTCATCGTCTACAACCTGATACGTTACCAGTTCGTCCTCTGTTTCCTCTCTCAAAATCATTGCTTCTGCTTCCTCATCCTCAACGGAATCTGTCACGAGAAGATACGATACACCGGCAATGTCTGCTTTTTCCAACACAAAAAAAGCCTCCTCGCTGCCATCGTCAGCCGTAAGCATAATGAGTCCATTTTCGTTTTCTGACATCAAATCCTCCTAATTGTGTATGGAATCTAAATAACCTTGTAAAATCAGGGAAGCTGCAATCTTATCTACATACGTTTTCCGATGTTCTGAGCGCACTCCGCCTTCTTTTAACACATCCATGGCAGAAACCGTGCTGAGCCGTTCGTCCCACAGCACTACTTCTAACCCTGTTCTAGCCTTTAGTTTTTCCATAAATTCTTTCGTTCGCTCGACACGCTCTCCCTCCGAATTATTCATATTCTTCGGGTAGCCAAGCACAATACGTCCTACGTCATTTTCCTCTGCCAGTACCTGAATACGTGCCAGAGTCTGTCGTAATTTGTTTTCACTTTTTCTTTTTATAACTTCAACCGGCTGGGCAGTCAAAAGCATGGAGTCGCTAATCGCCACACCAACTGTCACTGAGCCGTAATCAAGTCCCATGATTTTCAAAATAAATACCTAGTCTTCCTTGAGATTATTCTCAATATAGTCTTCTAAAAACACTTCAATAATTTCGTCACGCTCTGCGCGCATAATCAAACTTCTTGCACCTTTGTGACTGGTAATATAAGTCGGGTCTCCCGACATCAGATACCCAACAATCTGATTAACCGGATTGTAGCCTTTTTCCGTCAATGCAGAATAAACTGCCGCAATCACATCACGGACATCCAAATCTTTCTCCGCCTCAACCTTAAAGTATTGCGTATTATTCAATTCCTGCATGCCGCCACATCCTTTCTATAATCATACCCAATTACTAATATTGTAATATATATAACCTCAATTCGCAAGAGTTTTTTTGCATGAAGTTTATCTCCGCAATCTTATAATATTTTTCACCAAGCACAGCAGAAGAACGGCAGCTATATTCTGCTTTTGTTTTTTATTTTAATCATACACTAGAAAAATTCGTTTGACAATTGTATAATGTTACAAAAAAGGAAAAAGGAGCAATATGATGAGCCAGCTATTTTACTATACACCGTCAGGCGGTGACTGGAACAAAGCGCTTCCGATTGGGAACGGAAAACTGGGAGCCATGATTTTTGGCGAGGAGCACGAAGAACATTTTCAGCTTAATGAAGATTCTGTCTGGTTTGGGACAAAACGAAACCGCAATAATGCGGATGCCAGAAAAAATCTAGAAAAAATCCGCGAATTAATTTTAAATGGAAAAATTTCAGAGGCTGAAAATCTCTGTAAATATGCCCTGTCCGGCACGCCACAGAGCCAGCACAGTTACCAGACACTGGGCGATGTTTATTTTGATTTCTGCGGTGTAAGAAAAAACACGAAAAATTTCAAACGTACACTCGATTTATTAACCGCCATACATACTTCAAAAGTCACGGATGCAGACACTGGCTTTTCCTATGAAATTGAGACTTTTGCCGACTTCGACACAAACTGCATTACTGCCCATTTTACGAGCACTAATCCGGATGGGCTTTCTTTGGCTGCCTCCTTACAGCGTGGCTCTTTTTATGAGGCAACCACCCACACAGACGACACGCTGTTAATTTCCGGCAGACTCGGCGGCGGGGATGAAACTTTTTGTGCCGGTATGCGCTTTGTCATTTCGGATGGCATACAGACTGGCATGGGTGAGCATTTGTTAGCCGAACACTCCTCTTCCATTACCGTATTGCTGACAGCGGCAACTACATTCCGTCATAAAAATCCAGAAGAAGCAGTAAAAGAATCATTAAAAAAAGCAGCTTTCATTCCATATGAGAGATTAAAAGAAAAACACATCAAAGAACCGATGGAGTGCCGGGAACTTCTGATTGAAAGTATCAAAGAACAGATGGATATCGGGGAAACGGCGTATGAATTTGAAAACCACACATCCGTAGTGATGGTGATCGGTGTCAATGGTGTCGGAAAAACCACTTCAGTAGGAAAGCTTGCAGGAAAATTAAATTGTGTTGAATAATTCAGCTCTTTTATCGAAAATGTCGGGAGTTTTACGCAACAG
>OGXH01000854.1_pt1 | contig 22547 bp, 18 predicted proteins | sample 1576241 | NCBI WGS metagenome assembly OGXH01 (sample SAMEA3541529, study PRJEB24748) | human gut metagenome | biome: human gut; feature: human-associated habitat; material: faeces | place: China | collected 2012
TTTAGATTTTCTTATAGGCCGGCCCGCTTTTCACCGCCGATGGTGCCGGGCGGGCTGTCGGCCCGCTCTCCGAAAATGGAAATCCCCCCTGTCGGAGCTATCTCCGGCAGGGGGGAAATCGTAGCAACCGGGCTTGCCGGCCGGCACTTTCCGTCAGGGCTGTTTTTCCGTATCTGTGCCGGGCACTTCCGCCCGGAAACCGATGCCGATGCCGATCCGGTCGGTCGGCAGGCTCGGGATCTTCACGAGTCCGGTGTGCGGGGCGTGTCCGAGTTCCATATGCAGGATCTGCTGCGCCCTTATCCGCTACAACGCCGCCGAAATACTTGTTGCTCATGGAAATCGTACGATTTACCAGGTTGCCCAGCGTATTGGCGAGATCGGAATTTAACCGTTCCACCATCAGCTCCCAGCTGATTACGCCATCATTTTCAAACGGCATCTCATGCAGTACGAAATAGCGGACTGCGTCCACGCCGAAGAAATCTACCAGATCATCCGCATACAGCACGTTTCCTTTGGATTTGCTCATCTTGCCATCACCCTGCAGCAGCCAGGGATGACCGAATACCTGCTTGGGCAGGGGCTCATTCAATGCCATCAGGAAAATCGGCCAGTAAATTGTATGGAAGCGGATGATATCTTTTCCGATCAGATGCAGATCAGCCGGCCAGAGCTTTTTATACTGCTCGCTGCTGTTGCCTTCCGCATCGTAACCGATACCGGTAATATAGTTTGTCAGCGCATCCAGCCATACATAAACAACGTGTTTCTCATCGAAATCAACCGGGATGCCCCATTTGAAAGAGGTTCTGGAAACGCACAGATCCTGCAGTCCGGGAAGCAGGAAATTGTTCATCATCTCGTTTTTGCGGGATACCGGCTGGATAAATTCCGGATGGCTGTTGATATGGTCGATCAGGCGCTGCGCATATTTACTCATTCTGAAGAAATATGCTTCTTCCTTTGCAGGTTTCACTTCTCTGCCGCAGTCCGGACATTTTCCGTCCTTTAACTGGGACTGTGTCCAGAAGGATTCACATGGCGTACAATACATTCCTTCATAAGAGCCTTTGTAAATATCGCCCTGATCATACAGGCGCTTGAAAATTTTCTGTACCTGTTTTTCATGATCCGGGTCTGTCGTACGGATGAACTTGTCATAAGAAGTACCCATCAGATCCCAGATTCTCTTGATTTCTGCGGAAGCCTTATCTACGTATTCCTGAGGTGTTACGCCCGCTTCCGCTGCCTTTAATTCAATTTTCTGTCCATGCTCATCTGTTCCGGTCTGGAAAAAAACATCATATCCGTCTTTTCTCTTAAACCGCGCGATGCTGTCTGCCAGAACTGCTTCATAAGTATTGCCGATATGCGGTTTGCCCGATGCATACGCAATGGCAGTTGTCATGTAAAATTTTCCTTTGCTCATACTTCCTCCTTAATGTCGCAACAAAAACACGCCTCCTCATTGTAGCCTGAAAGCCACAACAAGAAGGCGAATTGTTCGCGGTACCACTTCTGTTCCTATACTTCTCACAAAGTATATCTTATCGGGTGCTGCGCCGTTTAGTGCAATACCCTTCCGCTATAACAGGCGGACCTGTCGCAGCCTTACCTCTCCGGTTCGGTGCGCCGCTCGGGAGCCATGTTCCATCCGCTTCTTCCCGACTTCTCTCAGCTTCCTGCCGCCTGTATCGGGCTGCATTCAAAAGTCCTCTCTGTAAAGCTTCCCCGGATGTACTCTCTCCGTCTTTGCATTCTCTTTTTCAATATCCGGCTGCCGCCGCATCTGACCGCAGCTTCATACGTTTACAGTAGCACAAAAGGCCTGGCCTGTCAACGGCTGGCTCACAGCTTTAACCCCTTCAGCAGGTCGCCCAGCGAGGTTCCGACCGCCTCATTCGAGCTGTACTCTTCCGCCTGTTTTTCTTCCAGCTCGTCCGGCTCTGCGTTCTCGGCCGCTGCCTTGATGCTCAGGCTGATCCGATTGTCCTTCGTATTTAAAACAACTGCCCGCACGGTATCTCCGACTGTCAGTACCTCTGAAGGCTTTTTCAGGCGCTTCTGGCTGATCTGGGAAATGTGTACCAAACCGCTTAATCCATCGCCAAGATCCACAAATGCACCGTATGGCATCAGGCTTTCCACGCGTCCCTCTACAACTGTACCAGGCACGATCATGGAAATTTTATGGTTCAGGCGCTCTACTTCCTTTTCTTTCAGGACGTCCTTTGCGGACAACACAAGCTTCTGGCGGTCTGAATCCACCGTAATCACGCGCACTTCCAGCGTTTTCCCCACAAACTCCGTCGTATCCTCCACATAATCCAGCGCCAGCTGAGACGCCGGGATAAATCCGCGGATTCCTTCCACATAAGCAGTTACGCCCTGATTGACGCTTTCGCTTACCTTTATCTTGAGAATCGTCTTTTCTTCCTGATACTGTTTGAGTCTGTCCCAGCCCAGTGTCTCTGCTGCTTCTACGCAGGACATCTGGATATTGCCGGCTCCATCGTCTCTTTTGACAACAGTCCCTTCCAGCGTATCTCCGACATGGATATCCGCCAGCACGGAAAACGACGGATCCTTGCTCAAATCCTCTGTTTTAATAACCGCAGGCGCATAGTAACCGAGATCCAGCGTTACGCCGGTTTCCCGCACGTCGATAACGGTTCCGGAAATCACATCACCCTCCCGGATTGTACGGAAAGAAGCTTCCAGCTCCCTTGCATAATCCGCCATCGTCTCTGTCGTTGTGCTGTTTTCTGCATCCGCAATTCCCTTTTTTTCTTCTGACATCGTTCTCCTCCTTACCAGGCAGACAATTCCGTGCCGCCTCGTTCTTTTTCTGAATTTTAGCACGTTTTTTATAGAAATTCCATCCCGGCTTCCGCGATTTTGCAGCGAATGTACCTACAGGGTTACTGTTCACACGCGCCATTTGTAAAATCGCTTTCCTGCGAATCATTTGACAAGATCACTGTATCGCGTTAAACTGATATCGCATTTTATCCTACTAACTTAGGAGGTTGCTATTTTTATGAAACGAAAAGCGCTATGGGCTGCTGTTCCCTACACAGTCCCCGTCATGCTCGGCTATCTTTTTCTCGGCGCAGCCTTCGGTGTCCTGACCGCCGAAAACGGTTTTTCCGTCCTCTGGGCCTTTCTCATGAGTACGTTTATCTACGCCGGTTCGATGCAGTTTGCCGCCATCAGCCTGATGACTTCTGCATTTTCTCCGGTTTCCGCTTTTTTGCTGACGCTCATGGTAAATGCAAGGCATCTGTTCTACGGTCTTTCCATGTTAAAACCGTTTGAACGCATGGGAAAACGCAAGCCCTATATGATTTTTTCCCTGACAGATGAAACCTATTCTCTTCTCTGCGGAGTCAGCGCCCCGGAAGGAATTGATCCGGACTGGTTTCTGTTCTTTATCTCGCTGCTCGATCAACTTTACTGGATCATCGGATCCTGTATCGGCGCTGCTGCCGGCAGCTTCCTGCCTTTTGATTCCACAGGCATTGACTTTGCCATGACAGCACTGTTTCTGGTAATTTTTGTCGAGCAATGGGAAAAAGCAAACTCCAGGATTCCCGCCCTGCTCGGTCTTGGCATCACGCTGGTCAGTCTGATCGTCGTTGGTTCTGACCGTTTCCTGCTCTTTTCCATGGCTGGCATTTTAGCCGCACTTTTGTTATTTCGAAAGGAGATTTCCAAATGACCGTACAGACTCCCCTGCAGCTTGTAATCACAATCGGCATTATCGCCCTCGGCACTTTTCTGATCCGTGCCCTTCCGTTTTTCCTGTTTCCCGCCGGAAAAGAAACACCGCGCGTTGTTACCTACCTCGGCGCAGTGCTCCCCAGCGCTTCCATCGCAATGCTCGTCGTTTACTGTTTTAAAAATGTCTCTGTATTTTCCGGTTCTCATGGGCTGCCGGAGCTCATCAGTGCCCTGTTCGTCATTGTCGTCCACAAATGGAGGCACAACCTGCTGCTCTCCATCGTCGGCGGCACGGTTTTATACATGCTGCTGGTGCAGCGGCTTCTTTCTTTTTAAAAATTGTATTCTCTTCTGCCGGCGTAGGTCTGCCATTTTTCAGGCGTTTTTGTCTCCATCCAGTCCAGCGGCACTGCTGCCGGGTGCGGCTGTGATGCCTTCCGGTATGCTTCTTTTAACTCTTCCTTCTGACTCTCGTTCAGAAATCCCGGTTTTACCGATACAAAAAACGGCGTCCCGCTTTCTGCAAGCACTTCCATCCACTGTCGGTTCTTGTTCCAGTCAATATGCTCTGTGATTCCGACACAGTCTGCATCCGCTCCGTAAAACGTCCCCTGCTGCAGCATCCGGAATGCCAGCGTGTTGATGCCCATTTTCCGGGTCCTTTCCCATTCTACACCGCTTGTATCGTCTCCAGTACGGTTGCCCTGCATCAGCCCTGCGCCCAGATGTCCGATACAGTTGCAGCCAAGAATCAGGACGTCCTGACGATCCTCGCGTTTTGCTGCTTCATGAATGACTTCATAAAAACGAACGATCAGCTCTGCCGTGGTTTTCGTATGGTCATGGAAGCGCCAGCTGCCATTCGTCAGCCTGGTCCCCATCTCAAATCCCCAGCAGCCAAAGATATCATAGGTCGAAAAATCGTGTTTGATCAGCTCATATCCCCAGCCTCCAAGCTGTCTGATATCCTGTGCGATATGTTCCAGAACCTCCGGCACAGAAATATCGAACACCTCTGCATTGCGCTCCAGTCTCCACTCTGCCGGAATATCCGCAGAATGATCGTACAGCGGTCTGAACCAGATGCCGGGGCGCACATTTTTTGCCCTCATCTGCGCAGCGAGCTCTCCCATGTCCCCGTAATCCGCATTGCCAACCCGCCAGGGACCTCCGTTATAAGAATCGCTGTGATCAATCTGCCAGCCGTCATCCATCACCATAAACGGGCGGTTTTCGATGCCCTCCGTCATCTCCGCAAGATATGCGCTGTCTCCGAGAATTTCCCTTGCAGAGCTTTTTCCATAGGCATAGTACCAGTTGTTCCCGCCGTAAATTACAGTATCTCTACAGTCGGGATCGTCGCACATCTCGCTGCAAAACGCCCTGCAGGCTTCAAATACTTCTACCGGCGTATCAGCTTCTTCCAGCGCATAAGATGTCATAACGATCTTTGCAGCTTCCAACTTCCGTCCGCCAAGCTTCACGCCGTACGTCCCGCAGCGCACGTCCAGATGCAGCTTTACATCCGCACCGTCCTTTTCCCACCAGCACATGGCAGATGGACGCACCTTTACACCAAATGCCAGGCATTTTCCCGCTTCATGCCGGAAAAAGTACCACGGCATTCCGATATGATCTGCTTCCTTTTTCCATTCCAGATCGCCGTAACCGCGTTCCCAGGTGTCCCCGAGCACCTCGCCCGCCCCGCCAAACATAGCTTTCCAGGTAAGCACAAGCTCCCGAACCGGTGTGTTCTGTGCCTGCACGAATACCGCAAGGCTGCCGTCGGCTTCCGCAAGCTCCACTGTAACGTCACCTGCTCTGAAAGCAGCTGCATCGGGCGCGGTCTCCTGCTCCGTCTGCGCACCGCCTGTCATCAGCCTGATCTCATCCGGCTGTCTCAGCAGGTTTCTTTTCCCTTCTGTTTTCATTATCCTTTCCCTCTCGTTATCCTTTCCCAGATTATTCTATTCTTTTCAGAATCTCCTGTTCCAGAATCACCTGATCGCCCTCCTCGATCTGCTGTTCATACAGATAGTGATCCTTTTGCCGGAGCAGACGGAGCTGTCCGTTTTCATCCTCCAGTTCAACAAGCACGGTCGGCCAAACGCCCTCCGGACGCTCTTCACAGCCGTAATCATCCTCCCGGATGCTCCGAACCCGGTATCTATGCCGACACTCAGCTTCAAGTTCCGTCATCTGCTCCATTTCTCCCTTCATTCTAACATGTCTTTTTTATTCATGACAATAGAATGCTCGCAGAGCGTGCATTCTATTGTTTATATCCATGCTATTTTGATTCAGAAGCATGGATTTTTATTTCACTGCGTCTCACAGCTTCCGCACGATCTCGTCGGAATATTTCATCATACACATGTCCGCTTCGTATGCGCCGATCTGCGGCTCATTTTCCTCGCCGAGCAGATTTTTCGCGATCAGCTCCGGGAACCTCACGTTGCAGTGCCATGCGTGGGGATAGCCGCCGCCAAACCGCGGATTGATTTCGGAAATATAATATTTGCCGTCAATCCGGAAAATATCCATGTCGATCGGACCTGCCAGCGAAAGCGCGGAAACCGTCTTTTCAATCACTTCAAACAGCGCAGGATCTTTGACGGAAATCGATTTTTCGGTTTCGCCCGCCCGCATCCGCACTTTTTTCTTCGTAAAAATAGCTACCGGTTTTTTGGAAATCAAATCGACGTAAATATCCGCGCCGAATTCCTCACCGTCCGCATACTGCTGGATCAACAGCGGCTCTTTGCTATAACGGCACAGCACACCAAGAAGCTCGCGGTTGTCCACCCGGCTGATGCCGACGCTTCCGCAGCCCCGAACAGGCTTTACAAATACCGGGAACGCAATCTTTCCTTCCGCGTAATCCGAGTCAAACTCTTCCAGAGATGCGCTCGTATACAGCACCGGCAGTCCGTTTTTCTGCAGCAGGGAGAAAAAGCCGTACTTATCCCGGCAGACTGCAACGCTTTCTGCGTCCGATACAATCGCTGTGATCCCTTTTTCCTCAAACTTCTTCCGGTTCTGCGCCAGCAGATCCAGCTCATCCTCAAACAGTGGAAGCAGTGCATTGACCTGTTCCCGCATGCAGATTTCCAGAATCCGGTCTTCGTATCCTGGATCCTTCATCGGCGGTACCAGATAAAATGCATCCGCCTCGTACAGTGCAGGTGCCCACGGGCTGCAGTCCGTCACGATCACCCTTCCGCCGCCCGGCAGACTATGAAAGGCTTCTTTAAAAAAACGTACCAGCTTATTGCGCGTTCCGCAGCTCAAAATCAAGATCGTTGTCATTTTTGTTCTTCTCCATACAACATGCTGTTCTGCATATATTCTTTCGGCGTCCAGCGGTTTCTGATCTTATAAAGCTTCCCGTCCCGGCGGATATAAACGTCCGGGAAATACTGGATAAACAACGGATTCAGGCTCATCGTATAGCCGCCAACATTTTCGTAAACAATCCGGTCGCCCTCCATCAGCTCGATTCCGTCGCGGTATTCAAAAATCCGGTCCACTTCCATGCAGGAATAGCCCGATACGCACTGGTGCGCCATCGTTTTTCGCTGCTCTGCACCCGGGTTTGCCTCATTCAATTCCAGATGGAACAGGTGGCTGCTCTTAATCATCGTCGGGTCGATATTGAAACGGCTTCCGTCCGTGATCAAATACCGCTCGTTTCCGATATCACGCACATCCACAACGCCTGTCACAAACGTACTTGCCTTTGACAAAAGAGAAATGCCCGGTTCAACGATTAGCATTGTTTGTTCTGGCGTAAATTCTTCTTGTAAAACCTTCGCCACAGCCGGAAAATAATCCGGATACTGCGGACGCCCTTCCAGACCGCCGCAATAACCGCCGCCCAGATCCACATAAGACAGATTCAGGGAAAATTCCCGCTTTAATTTACATGCCATCGAAGCGATTGCTTCGAATACCGCGACACTTCTGGACTTACTGCTGGAATGCAGATGTAAGCCCGTGACCTCAACATTCGGAATACGCCGCACGCGCTCTAAAACGGCTGCAAATGTCCCGTTTTCATAGCTGAATCCAAATCTGCCTCCGGCTTCGCCCATCGTTGTCTGCCCCGGACACATTTTTTCCAGATCAAAATTAACCCGGATTCCGACCCGAAATGTCTGTGTCGGATGCGCTGCTGCCAGCTCTTCCATCCAGTCCAGCTCCCGTCTTCCGTCCATATTCAGGATGCCGCCTGCAAGCAGCACCCGTTCAAACGACGGACGTTTTTTGACCGGTCCATTGTATACAATTTCAGAATCTGAAAAACCAAGTGCACCGGCCAGCGAATATTCATCGTCGGATACAACCTCCGCCATCACGCCGCCCGCCTTTAAAAAGGTCACCAGCCACGGCAGGGAATTCGTTTTAAAGGAATATCCGATCCGGTAATTGCCCCAGGATGTTTCCAGGGAGCTTTTCAGCATCTGAAAATCTTTCGTCAGCTGATTTTCGTCGATTACAAAATAGGGAGTCTGATATGCCATAATTCTCTCCTTATGAAGGAACCGTTCTGCCAAAACGACAAAACGGTTCGGTTTTCTGCTTTTATCGCAGCTCTTCTTTTGTTGTATGCGTCTCTTATACGCCCTTTACCAGCTCCAGACGGTTGACCGCCGAGAACATTGCGCGTACAGATGCTCTTGTGATGTTGGAGCTTACGCCGACACCATAAGTAACGCGTCCGCTCTCTGCATCCATCATATGGATATATGCTGCTGCCTGCGCGTTGGAACCGTTCTGCAGCGCATGCTCCTCGTAATCAAGCACTCTGATATTCATGCCGAAGGTAAGCTGCAGTCCTCTCTTGACCGCATCGATCGGGCCGTTGCCGACTGCATCGAATGTACCGGGCTTGCCTGCCAGCGTGTAGTCCACGATAACCTTTGTATCGAATTCGCCGGATTCCACATCTCCGCTCAGATCCTCGATTCTCAGCTTCTTGAAGTGCAGAGGTTCCTTCTGATCCAGATATTCGCGTTTGAAGTTGTCCATGATCTGCTGCGGGGAAACCTCGCCCTGCTTCTCGGATATCTTCTGGATAACATTTGCAAACTCTTTGTGCATCGCCTTGGGCAGCTTGAAGCCAAAATAAGTATCCATAACGAAAGCGACACCGCCCTTGCCGGACTGGGAATTGATACGCACGATGGGCTCGTACTCCCTTCCGATATCGGCAGGATCGATCGGCAGATAAGGAACCTGCCAGATTTCGCTCTTTCTCTCCTTCATTGCCTGCACGCCCTTGTTGATCGCATCCTGATGGGAACCGGAGAATGCGGTAAATACCAGCTTGCCGGCATAAGGATGTCTCGGATGGATCGGGATCTTGCAGCATCTTTCGTAAATATCGATAATCTCGTTGATATGTCCGATTTCCAGCTCAGGATTGATGCCCTGGGAGAACATGTTGTAGGCGATATTTAAAACGTCCACGTTACCGGTACGCTCGCCGTTTCCAAACAGAGTTCCCTCGACACGCTCTGCGCCTGCAAGCAGCGCCAGCTCAGCGCTCGCAACACCGGTTCCTCTGTCGTTGTGAGGATGGATACTTAAAATAATGCTCTCTCTGTTTTCAAAATGACGGTTCATCCACTCGATCTGATCTGCATAAACGTTCGGCGTATTCATCTCTACAGTAGACGGCAAATTGATAATGATTGGGTTTTCTTTCGTTGCGCCCCAGGTTTTCTGAACTGCGGTACAGATTTCAAGCGCAAAGTCCAACTCTGTTCCGGTAAAGCTTTCCGGGGAATATTCCAGGACGATCTTGCCCGGGAAGTCTGCGGCATATTTTTTTACCAGCTCGGTTCCCTTTACCGCAATGTCCACGATATGCGGACGGTCCATGTGGAACACGACGTCTCTCTGCAATGTGGACGTAGAATTATAAATATGTACGATCGCCTGCTTACAGCCCTGAATTGATTCAAAGGTACGCGCAATCAGCTCTTCCCGGCACTGTGTCAGCACCTGAACATATACGTCATCCGGAATCATATCATGCTCAATCAGGTGGCGCAGAAAATCGAATTCAATCTGACTTGCTGCCGGGAAACCAACTTCGATTTCCTTAAAGCCCAGCTTTATCAGATACTGGAACATTTCAATCTTTTCTTCTACTACCATCGGATCTACCAGCGCCTGGTTGCCGTCGCGCAGGTCTACGCTGCACCATATGGGTGCTTTCTCAATCTCTTTGCCTGGCCACTCGCGCTCCGGATAGTCAATTACCGGATTACGGCGGTATTTCTGATAATTCATCATTGCTTTTTCTCTCCCTTCGTGTCCTGTCATTCTGACTGTATTTATGAGCAATGTAGCTGTCACTTTGCTATAAGATACCGGGTGGTGAGACTACGAAACGCCCTTTTGACCCTGGTATCAAACAATAGAATGCACGCTCTGCGAGCATTCTATTGTCATGAAAAAGAGGAACCCAGCCTGAAAATCTGCTCCAGGTCTGACCTCCTCTTCTGATCTCTTCACGAAACAGTCCTGTTTCACTCAACAAAACAATCCTGTTCGACAAAGTTCTTCTGCTGCACTTGCAGCTTACTCCCCCAGTCCGCCTTCAATTGCCTCGGTCAGGGCTGTCAGCGCTTCTTTTTCGTCCGGTCCGTCGCATATCAGTTCAATTTCATCGCCACATTTTACACATGCGCCCAGAACACTTAGAACGCTCTTCGCGTTCGCCGTGCTGTCCCGAAACGTAAACGAAATCAGCGATTTATATTTGATTGCTTCCTTGCATAGATTTCCAGCCGGTCTTAGGTGAAGTCCTGTCGGGTTTTTGATTACTACCTTCTGGCGTACCATATCTGTTCTCCCCTTTCCGCCCAATGCGGATCTTTACATCATTATCATACCATTATCGCACCCATCTGGCAAGCACCAACCCGTTCCAAAAGCCCCATCTGCAGCCGGAACACAAGTTACATCCGGATTACAGCATCAGCTGCTGAATCAGATCTGCAATTCTATGTGCTTCCTTATCAATGCGTGCTTTGTCCTTCCCCTCGATCATGACACGCACCTTCGGCTCTGTGCCCGAAGGACGGATCAATACGCGACCTTCTCCTGCGAACTCTTTTTCCAGCTCTTCGATCGCAGCCGCGATTTCCGGATATTCCATAAAGTGCTCTTTGCGGTGATTCGGAACGGTAACATTAACCAGTGCCTGCGGCAGGACTGTCATAATCTTGGAAAGCTCAGACAGCGGTTTCCCGGTCACTACCATAACCTCTAACAGATGCAGCGCAGACAGCAGACCATCACCGGTCGTATTTTCATCCAGGAAAATAATATGACCGGACTGCTCACCGCCAAGACTCGCGCCGATTTCCCGCATACGCTCCAGCACATAACGGTCACCGACCTTGGTTTTTTCGATATGGATCTTTTCTTTCTCGCCAAACAGAAACAGACCAAGGTTACTCATGACAGTCGCCACGATCGTGTTCTGTTTCAGCTTGCCCATGTTGCGCATATGTGCACCTACAATCGCCATGATCTGATCACCATCCACGACGTTGCCCAGTTCATCCACTGCCAGCAGACGGTCTGCATCGCCGTCAAACGCCAGACCGATGTTTGCCTTTTCGTAAACAACGCGGGCCTGCAGCTCTTCCATATGGGTTGAGCCACAGTTTGCATTGATATTCGTGCCATCCGGCATATTGTGAATCGGAACAACCTGTGCGCCAAGCTGACGCAGAGCTTCTATGGAAGTATAATGAGATGCACCCTCTGCACAGTCCACAACCACCTTCAGGTTCGTCAGATCCACCGGAACTGCCCGAACTGCATGATTGATATATTCCTCTCTTGCGTCCTTGCGGTACTTGATCCGTCCAACGCTGGATCCTGTCGGAAATTCCACACGATTCATGTTGTTCTTGATCAGGGCTTCGATCTCATCCTCCAGAGCATCCGGCAGCTTGTAGCCATTGCCGTCAAAGAATTTAATGCCATTAAACTCCATCGGGTTGTGGGATGCAGAAATCACAACACCGGCTTCTACCTTATATTTCTTGGTCAGATAAGCGATCGCCGGAGTCGGAATCACGCCCACATAAACCGCATTTGCGCCTACGCTGCAGATTCCTGCCATCAGTGCGTTTGCCAGCATATCGCCAGACATTCTTGTGTCACAGCCAACCATAATTGTAGGTTTGTGCTTGTTTTCACGGGTCAGGACATATGCGCCTGCCTGCCCCAGCTGCATCGCTAAAAGCGGCGTCAGCTCTTCATTTGCAACACCTCTTACACCATCTGTTCCGAACATTCTCGACATGATCTCTTCCTCCTGTTATAAAGCTGCAAAGCCTTCCGGATTTCGGGATTTCGTTTGCAGCCCTGATTCAACCCACAAGCTCTGCATTCCCTGCTCCGGGCGCCGTTTACATTTTCTCCTGCCCGGCTTTTACTGATCTCCCTGTGCATCTGTATTCGAAGCAGCAAGCTGAGTCAGATGCACCTGCATCGTAACCACATTGACCTGATCCACAGAAGCGGGAAGCAAAAATTTCACCGTCACTTCCTGTTCTCCTGCCGTCACAGTGCCGTTTTCATCTATCAATGCAGACAAATCCGCGTGAGGCGTGATTGTCCCTGCATCCACATTATTCAAATTATCCTGCAGACCTCTGACTGTCAGCTGCAGATTCTGTCCGCTGACTGCTTCTGCCAGCCAACCGTCCGGAATGTTCAAAAGCTGGACGCTGTCCGCATCAAAGCTGATCGTCTTGCGTCGGATCTGCTCGATATCCGCGGATACCGTTACTGTTCCGTCAAAATCAGCATCTGCAAGCGATATGTCCGAAGGAAGATATTCTCTGATATCAATCGTATTCGTCACCGGTGCCGTCGCATCCGTCAGATCAAGTTCCTCTGCCGGGATCGTGATCTCCGAGATCTTATCCAGCACAGCCGCCCGCCCTGCAATTTTCACCGTTGCAGGAGACACCGTTACTGTTCCAGTCTGTTCATAACCATCCGCCGGTTCTCCTATAGCAGAAGCACTGATTGTGACCTCCTTTGTCTCCAGAATCGGAACGGTCACCTTTACGCTGTCCACATTTTTGCGGATTTCACTGCTGGTGATTTCGTTGCCATCTACATCCAGCAGGCGGATTGTCGCATCGATTTCCACATTCGCTGTCACATTATCCAGAGAAATATCCACCACTGCGCGGCTTACCGCATTCACCGCTGATTCCGGGCCGCTGATGCTGAGTGTATTGGTTTCCATATCGATCCTGCCGGTCGCATATCCATCCGGAAGTGTCCCGTTTTTGGCAACCTCTATGCTTAACTGTCTTGTCTTTTTATTTTCTACCTGTAACTGTACATACTGTCTGTCTGAAGTGATCTTTTCCACATCCAGGCCGCTGCTTAACGACAGCTCGATCGGTACGCGCCCGTCATCTGTAATTTCAGACAGGTCTGCCTTTGCCGTCACGCTCTGCGCATCGATTGCGCTGATTGCAGACTTCGGCGCGCGCACGGAAACACGGATCGTATCGGAATTGTCCACTATACGGTAGGTTTTTCCCTGTCCAGTCAGCGCCCCCGTATTGGTCAGCTGTACCTGTACATTATTGATATATTTATTTATCACCGGATCATTGATGTCAACCGCCAGCATCCACAGCACAACGGAAATCAACACCGCCATAATCTTTAGACCCAGATTGTGCATGAGCTTACTTTTCATTGTGGAACCACCCCTTCCAGCGTTTGTGCGCTTTCTCATCGGTCGGTTTTTTCTGAATAGATCTCAGCTTTTCTTCCAGTTCCTCCGCCGTCAGTCCTCTGCTTAACGTTCCTTCATAAGCGACGCTGATCTTGCCATTTTCCTCTGACACGATCACTGTCATGGAATCCGTTACCTCGGAAATACCGACGCCTGCACGGTGTCTCGTTCCGAGATCCTTGCTCAGACGCATATTGTCCGACAACGGCAGATAGCAGGTCGCATAGGTCACGCGGTTCCCCTGTACGATCACTGCGCCGTCATGTAACGGCGTATTTTTTTCGAAAATATTGATCAGCAGCTGGCTGGTCACAATACCATCCACTGCAATGCCAGTACGTTCATATTCTGCCAGGGAGTCCAGCTGTCTGACAACGATCAGCGCGCCCGTCTTTGCCCGGGACATTTCCACACAGCCCTTTACGATCTCACGGATCGTCCGGTCGGAAAAGAGTCCCTCCTCCGGCTTGGAGGATTCAAAGGGAATGACGGAACGAATCAGATTTTTCTGTCCGAGCTGTTCCAGCGCCTTGCGCAGCTCCGGCTGCAGCACGACGATCAGCGCAATTGTTGCAAACTGAAACGCCGTCCTCGCAATCCAGAGGATCGTATCCATCTGCAGGATTTCGGCAATCACAAGAAATACCAGAATGACGAACACGCCCTTTAACAGCTGCCATGCCCTGGTATTCCGAATAAAGATCAGTAGATAATAGACCATCAGAGAAATGAGGATAATCTCCACAATATCCATTGGTCCTATAAATTGTATCTGTGTCAGATATCTGTCCGCAAACTCTTTGATCTGTTCCATTGTTCCATCTCACTATTTTCTGGTTTTGCCCTTCCCATGGCTGTGGCGGACATTCTGGTTTGCGCGCTGCGTCGTGATCCGTTTTACCCGCTTCTCCGGCACTGCCACTGCCATTTTGGGAACCGCTTTTACATAGTAATAATACTCATCATCTTCAAACTGCACTTTTTCGGTGCGCGCATAATCCAGATTGAACTGGAAAAACTGCATCACCAGTGCGATCAGCGCACATACAATACTGCCAAGAATCACGCCCGCCAGGGAAAAATTCGCGTCATACATCAGATCCCCGATCAGCAAAATTACGATATCTGCCAGCGTTCCGACCAAAACAGCGATCGCTCTGGAATAGTTAATGCTCATGCGGCGGATCGCATAAACCAAAATCGCTGTGATGGCAAACGCCGTCACTACAATCAGCATTTCTTTATTTTCGATCACGCCGGTTCCCATATCGCTGAAGCGCTGCAGCATGGTATCGCTTTCCCCGCCGCCAAACGCCTGCGCATTGCCGGTAATATATGCCAGCACATAATATACCACTACGCCGCCTGCAACCGCAGCCGCAGCTCCCGGTGTCCCGAACAGTCCCGCTGCCAGCGGAGCCGCATAAGGGATCTTCCACACAAACAGAAGCGGTGTCAAAAGCAGCAGCAAATGCGCTTTCGGTGCAAACCGCAGATAAATCACCAACACGATAATATAGGCAAGCAGCAGAACCACAACGCATTCCGCAGACAGCGCATAGGTATGCAGCAGCAGAAACATTGCGCTCAAAAATACCATCACGCCCAGCGGGAGGAACGAGCACAGAAGCGCCGCCACCAGCACGATCGCAACGTGGTCGATTTTTTCCATATAGCCCATTCTGCCGTTGATCGTCAGAAACAAAATAAGTCCCAACACAAATTTCAACAGGGGAACGATAAATTCTTCATATTTTGTGTAAAAATTTTTTATGTATTCTCTGATTACAAGCAGCTGTGTCATCTTTTATTTCCTCTCTGCGGTTTCCTCTTCTCCATCCTGATCCAGGCAGTCCAGATACTCCAAAAATAACTGCAGCCTCTTCTTCGCTTTTGCATAACGGATCGTGTATATCACATAGGTAACTGCCACATATAAAACTGCCGCCATCAGATATAACGTCAAAATCTTCTTCGCCGTTCCCACCAGATCCATGGAATAAATATTTCCCATTACCTCTGAAAAATGAAATACAAGATATGCCCCCAGCCCGGCAAGGAACGCTGCCGTTATCACTATCAGTGAAATAATGGTCTGTTTTCCGATATAGTCGCTGCGAAAATATCCCACCACTGCGCGATCCTTCCGTCCACCGTGCTCTTCATACGATGCCATCTTGGTCATTCTGAGAACCTTTTCCTGATTGATCATCTGACCTCCTGTCCGTTTCCGATAGACAACGCCGCAAAATAAATTCTGGAAACGCCCTGCTGCCTGCAGACCGCCGCCATCGCATCTATCGTACTTCCTGTCGTATAGATATCATCAATAATTACAATTGCATTTAATTTTACATCATTTTGCCCTGCTTTAAAAGCCTTTTTCAAATTATTTTGGCGTTCCTGCCCATTTAAAAGCTTCTGCGGAACTGTATTTTTTGTCCGAATCAGCCAGTTGTTCTCCACCCGGAGCCCTAACTGTTTTCCGATTTCCAATGCCAGAAGCTCCGCCTGATTGTAGCCTCTTTTGCGCTTCCGCGCCGGATGCAGCGGAACAGGGACCAATGCGTCTACCTTCCAGGAAAGGATCTGCCGCCCCAAATGCCATGCCATCTCTTTTCCGAAAAAAGCGGCGTATTCCTGCCTGCCCGCATATTTGAACCGGTAAACCGCCTTTTTAACACTCGTATACCGGTACAGGCTGATTCCTCTGTCATACAGATGTTTTTTATGCAGACAATCCCTGCAGTATTCCTGATTTTCATCAGAAAGCTCCTTGCCGCACTTCATGCAAAGCGGCTGTCTGACATAAACAAGTTTCGGTGCACAGCTTCTGCACACCAGCGCTCCCGCCGGTTTCACCGGTCTGTCGCATACAGGACATCTTTGTGGAAATAATAGCGTTTTGAAATCGATCAAACTTCCCCTTTCAGCTCTCTGATTCGAACGTCCAGACTGGTGTACCTGCGGTTTTCGCTTTCGTTTGCAATCATCTCCTGCACCACCTTGCGGCTTCCCAGAATCGTCACGCAGCCCCTTGCACGGGTGACACCTGTATACAGAAGGTTTCTGTTAAACAGGAGTCTCGGTCCTCCCAAAAGCGGCATAATCACAGCAGGATATTCGCTTCCCTGCGACTTGTGAATTGTAATCGCGTAAGCCAGCTCCACCTCTTCCATCTGCGGATAGGTATAGGTCACGCGGCGTTGCTCGTCGTATTCCACCAGCACCGTCTGTGCATATTCGTCAATTTCCCGGATTATCCCCATATCACCGTTAAAAATTCCAACTCCCTTGTCGATCGGGATGCCGTAACGGCTGACGACCTCCCATTCCAGCTGGTAGTTGTTTTTAATCTGCATCACCTTGTCCCCCTCGCGGAACAGGGTATCGCCCAGCTGAACCTCCTTTTTGCCCTCCGACGGAGGATTTAAACAGCTCTGCAGTACGCCGTTTAACGTCTCCACACCAAGGCTGCCTTTCCGCATCGGCGTCAGCACCTGGATATCGAACGGCGAAGCCTTTACATATTTCGGCAGCATCTCTCCTATCAGCTGCACCATATGCTTGTAGATAACAGGGACACTGTTCCTCTCCAGAAAAAAGAAATCCCTGCTTTTATTTGTCAGCGCAATCTGTTCTCCTTTGTTAATCCGATGCGCATTGACAACAATATCGCTCTCCTGCGCCTGCCGGAAAATTTTCTGCAGGCAGACGACAGGAAACACCTCGCTGGCAATCAGATCTGCCAGCACCTGTCCGGGACCCACGCTCGGCAGCTGATTCACGTCCCCGACTAAAATCAACCTCGTCCCCGGGCTGACCGCCTTCAACAACGACTGAAATAGGTGGATATCAACCATCGACATCTCATCGACGATAATCACGTCCGCCTCCAGCGGATTGTCCTCATTCCGTTCAAAGCTCGCCTTTTTGCCGCTTTCCGGCATCGCCCCGGACAGCTCAAGCATCCGGTGGATCGTCCGCGCTTCGTAGCCAGTTGCCTCCGTCATCCTCTTCGCCGCTCTTCCGGTCGGCGCCGCGAGGTAAAGATCCAGCCCTTCTCCTTCAAAATACCGGATAATTGTGTTGATCGTCGTCGTCTTACCAGTGCCCGGTCCGCCGGTCAAAATCAGAATGCTGTTGCGGACGCTCTCCAGAACTGCCTTCCGCTGCAGCTCGTCCAGCATCAGTCCCTCCTGCTGTTGAATCTGATCCACCCGTTTTAAAATTGCCTCCTCCTGCGCCGGGAGCAGCTCGCCCTCCGGCAGCATCGTCTGATTCAATTCCACCAGCATCCGCGCGCAGGCAAGCTCTGCGTAATAATACGAAAACGCATAACAGATCGTATCCTCGCCATTTTTCTTGATGACCATTTTTTTATCCATCGAAAGGTTCGGCAGCTGATCTGCAATTGCCTCCTGCGGAAGGTCGAGAAGCGCTGCCGCGCGCCGGATCAAAACGCTGCCCGGCAGATACATGTGCCCTTCTCCGGACGCCTGCAATAATGTATACAAAATTCCGCTCCGAATCCGAAAATCCGAATCCGTGTGGATGCCGATTCTTGCGGCGAGTTCATCCGCCTTGCGGAAGCCGATTCCGTCAATATCATCCGCAAGCTGGTACGGGTTTTCTTCCAAAACCCGATAGAGCCTGCTGCCGTAGGTTTCATAAATCCGCACCGCCAGCGTGTTGGAAATCCCGTATTTCTGCAGATAGACCATTGCTTCCCGCATTTCGTGCTTTTCTTCCATCTGGGATGCAATATCCATCGCCTTGCGCTCGCTGATCCCCTTGATCTCCGCCAGGCGCTCCGGCTCTTCTTCGATAATCCGAAACGTATCCGCCCCGAATCGTTTCACAATCCGCGCCGCCAGCGAAACGCCGACTCCTTTGATCGCCCCGGAGCCGAGATATCTCTCCATCCCCGCCGCATCCTCTGGCGACGAGAATTTGAACGAAGAAACTTTAAACTGACTCCCATACACCGCGTGCTCGGTAAAATCTCCCTCCAGCTCCAGAATTTCTCCCTCTTCCAGAGACTGAAATGTGCCAACGCAGGTGATCTCGTCCCCTGTATTCAATTCAAAAACGGTATAGCCGTTCCCGTTGTTACGATAAATAATGTGTGTTACAAATCCTTTCAGCTGTGCCACTGTTTTCTCCGCTGTTGTTATAATATAGGCTGCACCGCGCCGCCAACCACACCAACAGGCATTTTGAACACAAAAGGTCGCCCATGAAATAGGCGACCTTGTTATGATTCTGACAATGTTCCTGTTTTCGATGCGCTTTGCATCTACGTTCTGGTTCCAATGGAATTACTCTCTGTATCCGCCCAGAAATTCTACATATTTGCCGGTTCCGATGGCTACTGCGGTCATCGGATCTTCTGCCGTCATCGTATTGATGCCGGTGTGCTCCGCAATCAGCTCTTCCAGACCGCGCAGCAGGCTTCCGCCGCCGGTCAGGACGATACCTCTGTCCGCGATATCCGCAGCCAGTTCCGGGGGAGTCTTCTCCAATACGCCGTGAATTGCTTCTACAATCTGCATTGTAGACTCTTTGAGTGCCTCTTCTGTTTCTTCCGAAGAAACCTTGATGGTCTTGGGCAGACCTGTTACCAGGTTACGTCCTCTGACTTCCATGTAGTCCGGCTCCGGTCTCTTATAAGCGGAACCGATTTTGATCTTGATATCCTCTGCGGTACGTTCACCGATCAGAAGGTTATGCTTCTTTCTCATGTAGCGGACAATCGCTTCGTCAAAATCATCGCCTGCGATCTTGATGGATGCGCTCACCACGGTTCCTCCCAGCGAAATTACCGCAATATCGGACGTACCGCCGCCGATATCCACGATCATGTTGCCGCAAGGTCTGGAAATATCGATACCAGCTCCGATTGCAGCCGCAATCGGTTCTTCAATAATAGAGACCTCTCTTGCGCCTGCCTGATAGGTTGCATCCTCAACAGCTTTCTTCTCTACCTCAGTTACGCCGCTGGGTACGCAGACTGCGATTCTGGGGCGGCGGAAGGTTTTTCTGCCGAGTGCTTTCTGGATGAAGTATTTCATCATCTTCTCTGTTACGGTATAGTCAGAAATAACGCCCTGACGAAGCGGACGGACTGCTACGATATTGCCGGGCGTACGTCCCAGCATCAGGCGCGCGTCCTCTCCAATTGCCTTGATCTTGTTGGTATCACGGTCAAATGCTACAACGGAAGGCTCCTTTAATACGACGCCCTTCCCTCTGATATAAACCAAAATGCTGGCTGTTCCCAAATCAATCCCGATATCTGTATACTGCATGCTATAATCTCCTTCCGTTCTGCTGCGAACGTACTGTACGTTCCAATCATTCCCTGTTCTGCTCTATGTTAATCAGGGCAAACTTCACCCTTTTTGGAATAGTCCGCGTCCATTATAGCGTAAAACCCCGGTATTGAAAAGGGGATTCAGAAAAATTTAACTTTTCAGCATCTTCTTTACATAATATCCTGTATACGATGCAGGATTCTTCGCAACCTCCTCCGGCGTTCCCTTTGCGATGACCGTTCCGCCGCGCATGCCGCCCTCTGGTCCGATATCGATCAGATAGTCCGCCGTCTTGATGACATCCAGATTGTGCTCGATTACCACAACGGTATTTCCACCCTCTGCAAGCCGATGCAGAATCTCGATCAGCTTCTGCACGTCTGCAAAATGCAGTCCGGTCGTGGGTTCGTCCAGAATATAGATCGTCCTTCCGGTGCTCCGTCTGGACAGCTCCGCTGCCAGCTTGATCCGCTGCGCTTCGCCGCCGGACAGCTCCGTAGAAGGCTGTCCCAGCTTGACATAAGAAAGCCCTACATCATATAGTGTCTGAATCTTTCTCTGGATGGACGGCACATTTTCAAAAAAGGTCAGCGCCTCCTCCACTGTCATATCCAACACATCGTAAATGCTCTTGCCCTTGTATTTGACGTCCAGTGTCTCTCGGTTATAGCGCTTGCCTCCGCAAACCTCACACGGCACATAGACATCCGGCAAAAAGTGCATTTCAATCTTGATAATGCCGTCGCCGCCACAGGCTTCACAGCGTCCGCCCTTAACGTTGAAGCTGAATCTTCCCTTTTTATAGCCTTTCGCTTTTGCATCCGAAGTCGATGCGAACAAATCGCGGATCATATCAAATACGCCTGTATAGGTCGCCGGATTGGAACGGGGTGTCCGCCCAATCGGAGACTGGTCGATCGCAATGACCTTATCCAGCTGCTCGATGCCGTCGATGCCCGCATGTTTTCCCGGAATACATCTCGCACGGTTTAAATCTCTTGCCAGGTGTTTATAGAGAATTTCGTTGACCAGCGACGATTTGCCGGAGCCGGAAACGCCCGTCACGCAGGTAAACACGCCCAACGGAAATTTCACATCGATCTTCTTTAAATTATTTTCTTCCGCGCTGCGCACAGTCAGCCAGCCTGTGGGCTTTCGTCTCGTCTCAGGAACCGGGATCTTCTTCGCACCGCTCAAATACTGACCGGTAATAGACTCCGGCGTATTCATGATCTCTTCCACGGTTCCGCTCGCAACAATCTGACCGCCATGGGAGCCTGCTCCAGGTCCGACGTCCACAATATAATCTGCTGCACGCATCGTATCCTCATCATGCTCCACGACGATCAGCGTGTTGCCAAGATCCCGGAGATTCTTCAACGTTGCGAGCAGCTTGTCGTTGTCCCGCTGATGTAGACCGATACTTGGCTCGTCCAGAATATAGCAGACTCCGACCAGTCCGGAGCCAATCTGTGTTGCAAGACGAATTCTCTGCGCCTCGCCGCCGGAAAGTGTTCCCGTCGCTCTGGAAAGGGAGAGATAATCCAGTCCGACGTCAATCAGGAAGCCAACTCTTGCCCGGATTTCCTTTAAAATCTGGCTGCCTATCAGCTCCTGCTGTTCCGTCAGCTTCATATTCTGCAGAAACTGCGACAGCTCTCCGATAAACATTGACGTAATTTCGTATATATTTTTCCCGCACACGGTTACTGCCAGCGCTTCTTTTTTCAGACGCTGTCCCTTACACAGTCGACACGGTGTAATCCGCATAAATGTCTCGTATTCCTGCTTGGTGGCGTCCGATCCTGTCTCCCGGTATCTGCGCTCCACATTCCGAATCAAGCCCTCGAACGCGATCGGATACTGTCCCTTGCCGCGCTGTCCTTCATAGTAGACCAGAACCTCTTTTCCACCGGTTCCATGCAGCAGAATATCCTGAATTTTCTGTGGATATTCCCCAAACGGTGTATCCAGATCGAAGTGATATTCTTTTGCCAGTGCCTGCAGGATCGCATTTGCAAAAGATCCCGGCTGCTGACAGCTCTGCCACCCCAGCACGGTAATCGCGCCCTGGTTGATGCTCAGCGTGCGGTCCGGAATCATCAGGTCGGAATCAAACTCCATCTTATATCCAAGTCCGTAACACTCCGGGCATGCCCCGAACGGGTTGTTGAATGAAAAGCTTCTGGGCTCGATTTCATCAATGCTGACGCCGCAGTCCGGGCACGAAAAGCTCTGGGAAAATGTCAGCATTTCCTCATCGCTTCCCACACGGTCTACAAACAGAAGTCCCTCCGACAGGTTCAGGACATTTTCGATCGAATCCGTCAGTCTGCGTTCGATTCCCGGCTTCACAATCAGACGGTCAACAACGATTTCGATATTATGCTTGATATTTTTATCTAACTGAATATTCTCCGCCAGCTCATACAGATTGCCATCAATACGGACTCTCACATAGCCGCTTCTCGCCGCGCGTTCCAGCACCTTCTCATGTCGTCCCTTTCGTCCGCGCACAACGGGTGCAAGCAGCTGCAGCCGCGTTCCTTCCGGCAGTGCCATGATCTGATCCACCATCTGATCGACGCTCTGTTTTTTGATCTCCTTGCCGCAGTTCGGGCAATGCGGAATACCGATTCTCGCATACAGCAGACGGAAATAGTCATAAATCTCTGTTACTGTTCCGACAGTAGAACGAGGGTTACGGTTCG
>OGXH01000858.1_pt1 | contig 22483 bp, 15 predicted proteins | sample 1576241 | NCBI WGS metagenome assembly OGXH01 (sample SAMEA3541529, study PRJEB24748) | human gut metagenome | biome: human gut; feature: human-associated habitat; material: faeces | place: China | collected 2012
GCGACGACGTCCTGCTTGTCCGCGAGCAGACCGCTTGCGATGATGGGCAGGCGAATCTGGTGGCTCAGGCGTTCGAGCACGCGCGGCATGGTCGCCGGAAGCACGACGATTTCCGTAAAGCAGGCTCCTTATGTAGAGGTTGCCCGTTCCCTGGGATGTTCAAACACAAGAATCCTGTTTGTACATATTTTCCCTGGTACGATCCAGTCTATGATCGTTAACTTTACCATGCGTGTAGGTACTGCAATCCTTGCTGCATCATCCTTAAGCTTCCTGGGATTCGGTGCAAACGTTACAGAGCCTGACTGGGGTTCCATGCTTTCCACAGGACGTAACTATCTGAACACAGCTCCTCACATGGTACTGTTCCCTGGTATTCTGATCTTCCTTACAGTTCTGGCATTCAACCTGCTGGGCGACGGTCTCAGAGATACCCTGGATCCAAAGATGAACTAGGAGGAAGAAACCATGGCAGAAAAATTATTAGAAGTAAAGAACCTCCGTACGGAGTTTAAAAGAGATAAAACATGGGTGACAGCAGTTAATAATGTAAGCTTCTCCATTCAGCCGGGTGAAATTCTTGGTCTGGTAGGAGAGTCCGGATGTGGTAAATCCACGACAGGTAAACTGATCGATCATCTGATCACACCTGACTTCGGTGAAATCTGGTTTGAGGGAAAAGAAATCTCCAAACTTTCAGAGAAAGAAATGCGCCCGTTACGTTCAGATATCCAAATGGTTTTCCAGGATCCATACGGTTCCCTGAATCCGAGAATGAAAGTTCAGGATCTCATCGGTGAGCCACTTCTGATTCACACAAATATGAGTGCAGGAGAGCGCCTTAAGAAAGTACATGAACTTCTCGGCACTGTAGGATTAAGCCCGTCTCATGGAGAGCGTTACCCGCATGAATTTTCCGGTGGTCAGCGTCAGCCACATGGTTTTCTGAGTGCATTAAGTATTTCCAAGAAAAAAATATGTGCAGAAATGATGGAAAATAATTTGGAATTACTGAAAGATGATTTTAGGATACTGGTTTCTGCAATATATTATCATCATGATAGAGATGATGTATACACTAATAGTTATATAGAAAAATATGCTGAGAAATGGTATATAGATGAGATTGAGAAATATCTGGGTGAAGAAAGATTTAAGTTGAAAAGAACTAATAGAAATAAACTATTATTTTCAGATGCTTCGGATGTTCAACTTGAATCAATAAGTATTTCGGAGAATATATGGTGCAAGTATATGCTTGTTAAAGGCATGTTGAACAAGTTCGATTGGACGGTCAGTTCTGGATATGAGGAAGCAGAGCTTGGTGTTGATATATTTGAAAAGAAGTTATGCAAAAATATAGAGATGAAGATGCAGGGATCTCTTCGACCGGCCCAGAAATACATGAAGGATAATTCTGACAAAAATGTCGTGGTGATAGCACCTACAGGTTCAGGAAAGACTGAAGCAGCATTACTTTGGCTGAACGGCGATAAAGGATTTTATACATTGCCACTTAGGGTATCGGCAAATGCAATATATGAGAGAATTAAATATAAATATGAATTTGAAAATACAGCTATACTTCATTCAAATAGTCTGAGTTATTACTCAAGCAGCAATTCAGATGCTATTGGTGATCAACAGAAACGGTATGAGAGAGCAAAACTACTTGCATATCCACTTACAGTGTGTACTGTTGATCAGTTATTGAAATTTGTGTATAAATTTCCTGGTACAGAAGTATTTGCGGCAACATTGAAGTATTCAAAACTCATAGTTGATGAGATACAGGCGTATTCACCCAAGATAGTTGCGGCATTGATATATGGACTTACAGAGATAAACAAGATGGGCGGAAAATTTGCGATTATAACAGCTACATTTCCACCGGTTATGTCGTATTTTATGAACAAGTATGGTTTTTTGGAAGACAGGGATTATGTATATCAGGATTTCTCGGCAAGTGCTATGAATGATAGACATCGTATAAAGATGGTGGATGGGGATTTAGACATTGATAAGATCGTTGAAGAGGGGCAGCAGAAAAAGGTTCTCGTAATTTGTAATACAGTTACAAAAGCACAGAAATTATATATGGATATTATTGAAAGTGGAATGTGCTGTGATCTTCTCCATTCAAGATATATAAACAGACATAGAAGGATACTGGAAAATAAAATAATGGATTTCTCCAAAGATGAATCCGCAATAGGAATCTGGATAACAACACAGATAGTAGAGGCCAGTCTTGATATAGATTTTGATGTACTTTTTACTGAGATGGCAACTGCGGATAGTCTGTTACAGAGAATGGGACGATGCAATAGAGCTGGATATAAAAGTACGGATCAGCCTAATGTATATGTATATGTAAATAACTCAGGTGTAAAGAATGATAAGAAGAGAGGAATATATGATAGGGTTATATATGATCGATCAGTGGAGACTTTGCGAAGATATGATGGGAAGTTGATGTCAGAGACAGACAAAAGAAACTATATAAATGAGGTATATGATATTAATGCGATAGAAGGTTCATGGTACTTTGATACAATAAAGAAAAATCTAGATAAATTTGAAAACTTGAAACCGCTTGATTACAAGAGCAAGAAAGATGTGGATTATGATTTCAGAGAAATAAACAGTATTACACTTATTCCTGATGATGAATATTATAATAACTGCGATATTATAGAAAAAGAGATAGCGTTATTGCAAACGCCGCGAGTTGATAGAGAAATTAGGCAGTTGATAAGATCAGACATGTTAGACAGGACACTAAGTCTTAATCTGTATTCGAGCAAATATGGTGTGGAAGGTATAGATACATGTATTGAAGGTACAAATATTCATAGAACATCGATGCGTTATGAATTTGATGAGGAAACGAGCACAGGAGTAGGTCTGGATCTGTTCAATAAAAATGACGAGGATAATTTCCTGTAGGAGGATGTGCATATGGAGAATCGTATCACAGGTGTTATGGTCTATTATTACTTTGTGTGTAAAAGAAAGTTATGGTATTTCAGTAATGAGATACAGATGGAAGGAGATAATGAGAATGTTCAACTCGGAAAACTGCTGGATGAGGAGAGCTATAAACGCGACGAGAAACATATAAATATAGACAATATTATTAATATTGATTTTATAAAAGGCCATAATGAATTACACGAGATAAAAAAGAGCATGTCGATTGAGAAAGCCGGAATATGGCAGGTTAAATATTACTTATATTATTTGGAGAAAAGAGGGGTAAGTAATCTGAAAGCAAAAATTGATTATCCTTTGATAAAGAAAACTCTAGTTGTGGAGCTTAGCGCTAGCGACAAAACTGAGTTGGACAGTATATTAAAAGATATTGACATAATAGCCAGAGGAGAATTTCCTCCTGCATTTGAGGAGAAAAAAATCTGTAATAAATGTGCATATCATGATCTCTGTTTTATTTAAAGGGGGATTTTATGGGACAAAGTTTTTATGTATATAACGATGGGGATCTTAAACGTAAAGACAATACATTAAGATTTACATCGTATGAGGGAGAAAAGCGGGATATTCCGATTGAGCGTATAGATGATATATACATAATGTCAGAAATGTCATTTAACACAACTTTCCTGACATACATATCTCAATATGGAATACCAATCCATTTTTTTAATTATTATAATTTCTACACAGGCAGTTTTTATCCGAGGGAGCAGTTGCTTGCAGGAAATATGCTTGTGAAACAGGTAGAACATTATACTGATTATACAAAGCGTATGGTTATAGCCCAGAAATTTATTGAGGCAGCGGCTGATAATATATACAGAAATCTGAGATATTATAATGGCCGTGGAAAAGCTGTTTCTCAACAAATGAGGGAAATTGATAGTTTGAGAAGAGAAATTGACAGATCTAATACAATCGAAGAGCTAATGGGAATAGAGGGTAATATAAGAAAAAGTTACTACTCGGCTTGGAATATTATAGTAGATCAGGAGATTAACTTTGATAAAAGAGTCATGCATCCACCAGATAATATGATAAATTCGTTGATTTCGTTTGTAAACTCGCTTATATATTCAAAGGTATTGAGTGAGATATATAAAACCCAGTTAAATCCAACTATAAGTTATTTGCATGAACCGGGTGTAAGAAGATTCTCATTGTGCCTTGATATATCAGAGGTATTTAAGCCACTTATAGGTGATAGATTAATATTTTCATTATTGAACAGACGTCAGATCACAGAAGATAGTTTTACAAAGGAACTAAACTTTTTACATTTGAAAAAGGAGAGTTCAAGGCTCATTGCTCAAGAATTAGAAAAGAGTTTGAAGAAGACAATCATGCATAAAGAATTAGGCCGTCAGGTGTCGTATCAGTATTTGATGAGACTTGAGGCTTATAAATTGATCAAACATTTAATTGGAGAGAAACAGTATGAAGGATTTAAGATATGGTGGTGAGAAATGTACGTTGTACTGGTATACGATATTAGCTTAGACGATAATGGCCGGAAACGGTGGTCACATGTATTCAAGATATGTAAGAAATATCTGACACATATTCAAAATTCAGTATTTGAAGGTGAAATTTCAAAGGTGCAACTTGTAAAGTTGCAGAGAGAATTGGATGAATATATTGATAAGCAAAAGGATTCGGTGATCATATTTAAAAGTCGTCAGGAAAGATGGCTAGATAAAGAATTCTGGGGAGTGAAAGATGACGCAACTAGCTTCTTTATCTGATGCCTGCTGTGTTGTCGACCTGAAATGTTGTAAAAATACAGGGACATCGACAATGTAGTAGTTATGCGGTGAATAAAGAAAGTTTCTGATGTATACATATTTTGTTACAATGAATGATGGTAGGTCGACAAAAAAGCACAAAATAGGCTTGAGAAATGATAAGGTGTTGCGGTACGGGATTTAATAGATACATAGTGGAATGTAAATAAATGCATCATAGTTGGCATTGTTGATTGGAGTTTTGGATTTAATAGATACATAGTGGAATGTAAATTTCCTTCCCGAGTTCAAGGTCTCCACCCAGCCCCGTGATTTAATAGATACATAGTGGAATGTAAATTCTGCAACAGTCAAAGATACCTGTGGGTTGTACTCTGATTTAATAGATACATAGTGGAATGTAAATAAGAAGAAATTTACTCAGAAGGAAATCACTTCTGGATTTAATAGATACATAGTGGAATGTAAATAGCAATGCTAAAAATCCGGTAATGGCAGCCGCTACGATTTAATAGATACATAGTGGAATGTAAATCAGTCCAAAAACCGGCGGGGATAAACTCAAAAAATGGATTTAATAGATACATAGTGGAATGTAAATGGACTTAATCCGCTGATGCTCACTAAAACATCATATGATTTAATAGATACATAGTGGAATGTAAATGATTATGTTGAGAAGAAAAAGGAGGGCTGTGATTCGATTTAATAGATACATAGTGGAATGTAAATATCACAATAGTAAGATTAGCTGTATCACAATCACAGTTCGATTTAATAGATACATAGTGGAATGTAAATTAATTTACGACTCGTCAACTTTCGTTTCAAGTTTGGATTTAATAGATACATAGTGGAATGTAAATTAGCTCAGACTATGGGTGTTAACTATTATCCCGCTAGATTTAATAGATACATAGTGGAATGTAAATTGTTATAGCTACTATCCACCCATGCATTGAGTGCGATTTAATAGATACATAGTGGAATGTAAATCTCGGTATTGCCATTTAAATTTAACCTTCATCCCGATTTAATAGATACATAGTGGAATGTAAATCAGGGTGAGCCAAATCTACCCAACATCAACATTGCAAGATTTAATAGATACATAGTGGAATGTAAATCATATTGGATTTGTAGACATTGACAATGATATAATGATTTAATAGATACATAGTGGAATGTAAATATGTCAGCGTATGACGTTAGCGCAAAAATGCAAAGGATTTAATAGATACATAGTGGAATGTAAATTTATCTAACATTACGTTTTGTTTTTCGAGTGCTTTAGGATTTAATAGATACATAGTGGAATGTAAATAGCATTTTAAACTTTGAATATGTTCCCTCATAATCCCGATTTAATAGATACATAGTGGAATGTAAATAGGTACGTGGTTACTCCCTTTCTTGCGCTTTTATGGATTTAATAGATACATAGTGGAATGTAAATTATTGTATGACGAATCGACCCACGCGTTAAGTGCTGATTTAATAGATACATAGTGGAATGTAAATTTTACATATTGACTTATTGATGCTTTACTTACACCACGATTTAATAGATACATAGTGGAATGTAAATGTGGTTACAGTTGGTTTTGCCAAGTGTGCATCAATGGATTTAATAGATACATAGTGGAATGTAAATTATAGCACCGACAACACAGGTCATTACAAGCAGAGCGATTTAATAGATACATAGTGGAATGTAAATAAAATTATTGCTATAGGCATACCAACTGAAAACATAGATTTAATAGATACATAGTGGAATGTAAATGATACCGTTATGTTTGGAATTGTTGGGAGTCCGACAGGATTTAATAGATACATAGTGGAATGTAAATTAAAATCATAGTTGTAATACTTTGAAACTGCCATAGATTTAATAGATACATAGTGGAATGTAAATCTGATTCTGTTCAACTACATATATACCATCTTTGGGATTTAATAGATACATAGTGGAATGTAAATAGAATATGAACAAGGATATAGTCCTTGCAAATTACGATTTAATAGATACATAGTGGAATGTAAATTGTACTGATGCAGAGTGAAAAGGGCTACCATGAGAGATTTAATAGATACATAGTGGAATGTAAATGAGCTGCCAATCTCGGTATATCCATTGCAGGCAGTCGATTTAATAGATACATAGTGGAATGTAAATTCGAGAAGAGCCAGAGACGAAATTGGAAAATTCCTGATTTAATAGATACATAGTGGAATGTAAATTTTAAATAGACTTTATCATTAAGATAACCACCTCTATGATTTAATAGATACATAGTGGAATGTAAATTTGCGATGGCTTCGCCGAACTGCATGCACTCTATGATTTAATAGATACATAGTGGAATGTAAATGACGATGTTGAGACAGGCTACCAGGAGCACCCATGATTTAATAGATACATAGTGGAATGTAAATCTATATCGAAGTACACTTTGCACTTCTGAAAGACACCGATTTAATAGATACATAGTGGAATGTAAATCTTTTAATGTTGTGGGTCTAGGTCGAGCCTTCGAGGATTTAATAGATACATAGTGGAATGTAAATGATTATTCCGATGATGGTTATGTACTCCCGCCATTGGGATTTAATAGATACATAGTGGAATGTAAATTACTTTCCAGCAATGTATCATTATACACCGTGTACTGATTTAATAGATACATAGTGGAATGTAAATTAAGTCCGGCCATGTCTGATAATCTTCCACTTTGGATTTAATAGATACATAGTGGAATGTAAATGTGTTTTATTAGATTCTCGCCATCTGTGGGAATGAACGATTTAATAGATACATAGTGGAATGTAAATGAGGGCAAGGGCAAGGTTGTCGTCATCGCCTGCCTGATTTAATAGATACATAGTGGAATGTAAATAGGCTATCGCCCTGTTCTGTGAGCTCTGAATACCAGATTTAATAGATACATAGTGGAATGTAAATGGGTGAACTTAAAGATAGACAAGTGCTGCACTTGGATTTAATAGATACATAGTGGAATGTAAATTTCACCAGCCTTTATATCCTTATCTTGCTTACAAGGATTTAATAGATACATAGTGGAATGTAAATATTTTCTATGGTGTCAGGCGCACATTTAAACCACCCCGGATTTAATAGATACATAGTGGAATGTAAATTTGAATATATCTTGTAAGCCCTCGCCAAGTAGCTATTTAATAGATACATAGTGGAATGTAAATGCGTTTGCAATCTTGCGCTTGATCTCCTCTGCCTGATTTAATAGATACATAGTGGAATGTAAATCACATAGCGGACTGGAGCTGGAGCTGGTTGACCTGGATTTAATAGATACATAGTGGAATGTAAATACTTGTCATGTCATTTTCGTCAGCACTCCACGAGGGATTTAATAGATACATAGTGGAATGTAAATAATATTTACAAGACTGCAATGGAGTATGGCGGATACGATTTAATAGATACATAGTGGAATGTAAATATGAGATAGCTCCGCATCCGCCGCGCACTTTCCGGATTTAATAGATACATAGTGGAATGTAAATATCCTTGAATGGTATTGTAAGATGCTTTCAGGAAGATTTAATAGATACATAGTGGAATGTAAATCACTCTCAACAGTGTGGTACAACTCGGAAATAATCGATTTAATAGATACATAGTGGAATGTAAATCTTAGCATTAGTATGGTGTTATAATGTATACATAGATTTAATAGATACATAGTGGAATGTAAATCTATATTTTGATATGGGGGGTATACGTTGGATTGGATTTAATAGATACATAGTGGAATGTAAATTACCAAATTGTATCGAAAATGTTTCCAATTTCAAGATTTAATAGATACATAGTGGAATGTAAATCACCACACGACACAGGCGAGGGCGGCAATGACAAAGGATTTAATAGATACATAGTGGAATGTAAATTCAGCGACATAGTAGGAGCAGATTTTTGCGAAAAGGGATTTAATAGATACATAGTGGAATGTAAATCGTTCCAATCTTGTTTCCCACGTTATCTCGAAAACCCGGATTTAATAGATACATAGTGGAATGTAAATACAAAGCAGTCCGGGAAAATCGTGAAATTGAATCTCGATTTAATAGATACATAGTGGAATGTAAATGCTAGAATGCGTAGAGTAAAATCTACTCTCTCCTCGATTTAATAGATACATAGTGGAATGTAAATTTCTCTACGCCTCCGTGTCATCTGTGTTCGTTCTCGGATTTAATAGATACATAGTGGAATGTAAATTTGGGATATGCCGCCTTATGAGCTTGTTCGCATTTTCGATTTAATAGATACATAGTGGAATGTAAATCTTACATATACTCTCAGTCGGCACACTGTCCTTGAATGATTTAATAGATACATAGTGGAATGTAAATTAAAGAAAACGACACGTTACCTTACTGCCGCCTGGATTTAATAGATACATAGTGGAATGTAAATCGAGCGTTAGAAATAGTGATGCGGCACTTGCTAGGGATTTAATAGATACATAGTGGAATGTAAATTTATTTCCCATGCCGTACAAGAAAAAAGCGCACTGGATTTAATAGATACATAGTGGAATGTAAATAAAAAACGGACACAAAAAGAAAGTTGGTGAAATCTAGATTTAATAGATACATAGTGGAATGTAAATCTCTGTAAGTCTCTTATACTTATTATTATCCATGCTTGATTTAATAGATACATAGTGGAATGTAAATTTCACACGTATAAGATTCTGCGCTGGCTCTACTTGAGATTTAATAGATACATAGTGGAATGTAAATTTTTAATGCATCGCAAATTTGCAGAAGCGAATTACCAGATTTAATAGATACATAGTGGAATGTAAATGAATGCTAAATGATTGCAGAGTGCCTGATCTGCCTGATTTAATAGATACATAGTGGAATGTAAATTGTCTAACCCTCCTTTATCTCCGGTAATCCTGCCACAGATTTAATAGATACATAGTGGAATGTAAATGTGGAAGTTCTACATCTTGGTAATCTAAACAAATAAAGATTTAATAGATACATAGTGGAATGTAAATTTGATTAACTCAAGATTCATTGACTCTACGCCCAGCGATTTAATAGATACATAGTGGAATGTAAATTTTCTACGACCTCGCTGTCATCAAGTCCTAACGGCGATTTAATAGATACATAGTGGAATGTAAATTAGACGTATTCGCCGTCAAGTATATAATCCACGGGATTTAATAGATACATAGTGGAATGTAAATGCGCATTTGCCAACGCTTGTATCAACTGCAAGGCCGATTTAATAGATACATAGTGGAATGTAAATTCTGTCACAGGAACGACAGTATTATTACTCACATCGATTTAATAGATACATAGTGGAATGTAAATGCCGCTGTTGCTGTTGCAATAGCAGTAGCACCTTGATTTAATAGATACATAGTGGAATGTAAATTATTAACAAGTGTCTGTTTATTCTTGAGCCATGACTGATTTAATAGATACATAGTGGAATGTAAATTGACTCATTATCTTTCATCATTGCCGAGTATATATCGATTTAATAGATACATAGTGGAATGTAAATTAAACCTTGCCTTGATTGCTGTCTCCACAATCTCAGATTTAATAGATACATAGTGGAATGTAAATATATTTCCTTCTGTTTTTTCTGTTGTCTTATCGGGATTTAATAGATACATAGTGGAATGTAAATATTATAATGTCTGTTCCTATCTTTCCGCGAATGGTGATTTAATAGATACATAGTGGAATGTAAATGTGAGAATGTCGGACTTGTCTTATTGTTGAAAGCGGATTTAATAGATACATAGTGGAATGTAAATTCAGATGACAGCGTAGACATGTTGAGTTTTTGAGCCGATTTAATAGATACATAGTGGAATGTAAATCTCCCTGTTACAAGTTCATAATTATATACAATGTGTGATTTAATAGATACATAGTGGAATGTAAATTCATCTGCTGTATAAACTGTTGTGGGTTAGCTTTCGATTTAATAGATACATAGTGGAATGTAAATCTTTTTGATACCTGTTGCAAAGTCTATGTTTGGTTGATTTAATAGATACATAGTGGAATGTAAATTCATATAAAGATCGCCATTACTATACAGGTCAAGCGATTTAATAGATACATAGTGGAATGTAAATTGTTGTCGCATACGAACATAGAACACATCTGATTCTCGATTTAATAGATACATAGTGGAATGTAAATTTGGACTTGTGGTAAAAAAGTCGTATGTATAAAAGTGATTTAATAGATACATAGTGGAATGTAAATTCCGTTTCATACATATATCGTTTGCAACCTAGTGCCGATTTAATAGATACATAGTGGAATGTAAATTCAACTTTTGTAAATGCTGTTGTCGGATAGTCGTCTACGATTTAATAGATACATAGTGGAATGTAAATTTATATTCAGTAGAACTAGAACAATACCTGCATGGAGATTTAATAGATACATAGTGGAATGTAAATTACATTATATGGAGTACAAATATTTGGGGCGACACAGATTTAATAGATACATAGTGGAATGTAAATGTAGACAAAGAAAAGACCACATTTACATCACCTCAGATTTAATAGATACATAGTGGAATGTAAATCGGCACAGGAACTTGGAGTGTTGTGTTATAACGCGGATTTAATAGATACATAGTGGAATGTAAATGTATACAAATCGTATCTTGAGTATGGCGGATATCTGCATTTAATAGATACATAGTGGAATGTAAATATAATCATAGCTACAATAATTGTTATATGGGGAATCAAGATTTAATAGAAACATAGTGGAATGTAAATGTGGAGAAACAGGTAAAAAGCGAGTTGATATTCGATTTAATAGATACATAGTGGAATGTAAATTACACAGGTGATTGTGGCTCCTGTGAGGATTCTACGATTTAATAGATACATAGTGGAATGTAAATATAAATACGGGTAGAATATTAGTTATTCCTAAAAAGATTTAATAGATACATAGTGGAATGTAAATGTTGTTATATCTGCGGCAAATAAGAAAAAGTGTACAGGATTTAATAGATACATAGTGGAATGTAAATAATGATATGTTCAGGCAGGTTGAAAGATGTTTTATCGATTTAATAGATACATAGTGGAATGTAAATGAAGAACCCAAGGCGTTTAGACGCTGGGTGTTCCATGAGATTTAATAGATACATAGTGGAATGTAAATTTGCGTCAAGAATCTTCTGTGTCTGAGCTGTTGTGGATTTAATAGATACATAGTGGAATGTAAATAAATCTATGATTATTCCATCATAGCATAATCATAGATTTAATAGATACATAGTGGAATGTAAATCTGATAATAGCGATACTAAAGCAGACACGGGTACTGGATTTAATAGATACATAGTGGAATGTAAATTACAATGTAATTTAAGGATAACAGATGGGGCAATGAGATTTAATAGATACATAGTGGAATGTAAATCAGATTCAAGCGATTGTAAATCGACTACTATCTAAGATTTAATAGATACATAGTGGAATGTAAATCTATATACTGAAGAAGACGTGTATAAAACACTAGAGATTTAATAGATACATAGTGGAATGTAAATTATCGCCAGTATAGTTACTATGCATTGTTAGTGCGATTTAATAGATACATAGTGGAATGTAAATTATAAAACTGCATAACCTTTGTAGGCGACCCAATAGGATTTAATAGATACATAGTGGAATGTAAATCTACGAATATTGCCATCAAGGCGGCTTATTCTCTCCGATTTAATAGATACATAGTGGAATGTAAATCAATAGCAGACGTATCATAAGCTTCATAGTCTTTGTGATTTAATAGATACATAGTGGAATGTAAATACATCATCAAACACGAAGAGAGTAACATCGTCAGGATTTAATAGATACATAGTGGAATGTAAATGAGATTGTAGAATGTCCAAATGAAAGTCAGTTCCAGATTTAATATATACATAGTGGAATGTAAATCGGGGATGTATATTAAGATTAGCTGCGCACATAAGATTTAATAGATACATAGTGGAATGTAAATTATACAAATGCATTACCAACGTTGGTGTCCATGCTGATTTAATAGATACATAGTGGAATGTAAATCAACAACTTTCCTGTTGCCGTATTTAGCTCGTGATGGATTTAATAGATACATAGTGATTTATAGATGATATATAGTTTTTTCAATAAAATATTATAGAGATTGAACTATAGCCACGGGAAATGTAAAATAATAACATAATATAAAAACAAAGTAATATAAAGGACTTACCCATGCACATATACATAGACGCCGACGCCTGTCCCGTAGTAGGCATAGCAGAAGACATAGCAACAAAATACAACATCCCCGTAACGCTTCTCTGCGATACAAACCATGTCCTCACATCTGATTACAGTGAGGTTATCGTGGTTGGGGCCGGGGCGGATGCTGTGGATTACAAGCTGATAAGCATTTGTCACAGGGGCGACATAGTGGTTACGCAGGATTATGGTGTGGCGGCGATGGCGCTTGGCAAAGGTGCGTATGCAATTCATCAGTCGGGCAAATGGTATACGGATGAGAATATCGATCAGATGCTTATGGAGAGACACCTGAACAAGAAGGCGCGGAGGGCGTCAAGCCGGAATCATATCAAAGGGCCGAGGAAGAGGACAGAAGAGGATGACCAGAGATTTGCGGAGTCATTTGAGAAGCTGCTGCGGAAGGCAAATAATCTGTAGATACATATGAAGGTGGAGGGGATTCGAACTCTCACCACACATGAACCGGAAGAGGTCAGATTTTAATGGATGATAAAAATACAAACAGAACAATAGAATACTACAACAAATATGCTGATAGATATTCCGAGGTAACCAGAAATGCTGATATGTCGGACATATACAAGCGATTTGAGGAACATCTCAAGCCGGGCAGCAGGATCCTTGATCTTGGCTGCGGCAGTGGTCGTGACAGCAAATATTTTCTGGACAAGGGATATAAGGTTGTGTCTCTGGACGCGTCTGAGGCGATGTGCAGGAAAACTCAGGAGCTGACGGGAAAAGCGGCTGTGCATATGCGCATTGAGGACATGAATTATGAGAATGAATTTGACGCTGTGTGGGCGTGTGCTTCGTTGCTTCATGTTGCAAAGAGTGATATGCACAAGATCCTCGAGAAGGCTGTGAAGTCGCTTAAGGTTGGTGGAGTGTTGTATGCTTCGTGGAAGTATGGTAAGAGTGTACAGACACGGGATGACGGAAGGACATTTGCCAATTATACGGAGGCCCGGGTCTGCGATATGGTGGCGTTGGTTTCAGGCGCATCGCTGGAGGATGTGTGGACGAGTCAGGACGTCAGGCTTGACAGGATAGGTCAGGGACACTTGTGGGTAAATGTTCTGGTGAAGAAGACCAGAGTTGTCATAACTGAGAAGGAATTTCTGAACATTTTCTGGAAGCAATACCAGATTATTGAGAAGGATGTCAGGATCAGTTCGGAGTATGTGGACATTCACAAGAGCAACTTCCTGACATTTTCAAGCAGATACATAAATATGTTTCTGAACATCTGCAGCAATATTGATTCTCTGATTGAGATATATTGCAAGATGGTAGAGGAGGACGATTACAGGAAGAAGTACAATATACATGACAGGCTTACTCCTGTGCTTAGGAAATTCCCGGCTATTAGGCTTGACGCAGTGAGGACGATAGACACATTTGAAGATATCGAGTTGAAGCCGTTCAGCGCATTTGTGGGTGACCGGATCGCAGATTGGTGGAATGACTATAATTTGGTGAAACATGCCAGAAGTGACAGGAACGAGAAGGCTGGAATGTATAATTTCCAGCGTGCAAATCAGAAGAATGTGCTGACGGCGATGGCTGCGTATTTTATCGTGTGCAACCGTATATATGAGGAGATATGCGAGATCTCGGCAACACCGAAGAGGCTTCTCAAGTCAAAAATATTCCTGTATGTGAAGAATGGTGAGTAGATAAGGAAAGGTAATAGACCATGGTAAAACAGATAGTAAGAGACCAGATGTTTCTCAGCCAGAAGTCATCTCCGATGACACCTATGGATGCAGGGATCATAGCAGATATGCAGGACACATTAGCGGCAAATCAGGCGAGGTGCGTCGGCATGGCGGGCAACATGATCGGATATAAGAAGAGGATAATCATCGTCAGTATGGGATTTGCCAATGTTGTCATGCTGAATCCGGTACTCCTGTCAAAGTCGGGGGCTTACGAGACAGAGGAGGGATGTCTGTCTCTGGACGGCACGAGAAAGGTGACAAGGTATAGAGACATAGAAGTAGAGTTTCAGGATGCATCATTTGCAAAAAAGCGTATGAAGTTCAACGGATATATAGCCCAGATAGTGCTCCATGAGATGGATCACCTTGAGGGGCGAATAATTTAGGAGAGTTTATGGAATCAAAAGACGGAACATGGATTATGTATGGCGTTTCAGAGGATGATCCGGAGTGCCTGCACACGGTGGACGAACTTATCGGATATATAGAGGAAGTGGGATTTCTTCCTCTTTTCCGCAATGAGATACCTGGATTTTCGGTGGAAGAGCGAACCACGGAGAAATACTGGTGGAGTGAGGATGCGCAGAGGGATCCTTGGGTGTGGCGTGAGATCATAGCCAGAAGAGGCGACATCGCATATGGCAAATTTTTCCACAATAAGGCGGGATTTATCTCAAAGAAATGGTTCCCGTATTTTGCAAATTATAGAAGAGCTGGATATGATTTCGATGCCAGATGGGATGATGAGCTTGCGTCATTCAGGCAGAAGAAGATTATGGACTTGTTCATGGATGACCGGATAGATGAGGAGAGCGATGCGGAATTTGCGGCAGAAAAGCTGGATAGTATGTACAATACAGAACTTTTTTCATTCGATATAAAGAAGCTTGCCGGATTTGGCAAGGGCGGAGAGAAAGGCTTTGAGGGTACGATGACACAGCTCCAGATGCAGACCTATCTGTGTGCATGTGACTTCAGAAAACGGTTGAACAAGAAGGGCGTGGAATACGGCTGGAATGTGGCTGTGTATTCCATGCCGGAGAAGCTGTGGGGATATGACCATGTGACGTCCGCATATGGTGAGAGCCCTGAGGAATCGTGGAAGAGGATAGTGAAGCATATGGATGATATTTACCCGATAGCTACAGAGAAACAGATAAAGAAAGTCTTAAAGTAGAGACTTATGGTGTGCATTATTTCGAAAACCCACATCAAAAAAAGTTTACATCAAAAGTTTACACATAACATTACATATATCTTTACATATGTGTTTACATATGATATGTTTATATGCAAGTCAGGTTATAAAGAATAATATGATGCCTACTTGAAGAGGAGAAATGATGAACACTGTATATGATGTTATTATTGTGGGAACTGGCGCTGCAGGTTTGTTCTGTGCGTTGAATTTTCCAGAGACAAAAAAAGTCTGTATTATCACAAAAAAACGGGCTGATGAGTCCGACTCTTTTTTGGCCCAAGGCGGCATATGTATGCTGCGGGGTGAGGAAGACTACGAAGATTATTTTGAAGACACCATGAGAGCCGGTCATTATGAGAACAATAAAAAGACCGTCGATCTGATGATCAGATCATCTAATCTTGTTATCAGAGAATTGATAAGGCTTGGAGTCAGATTCGAGAGAGATGAGAGAGGAAAGCTTGCCTTCACCAAGGAGGGAGCTCACAGCCAGCCCAGAATATTGTTTCATGAGGACATTACCGGCAAAGAGATTACATCCACTTTGCTGGAATGCGCAAAGAAGAAATCCAATATCGAGATATATGAGTATACGACTATGCTCGACATCATCTGCAATGACAATGCCTGTGGTGGCGTGGTTATAGCTGATGAGGCGAAGAATATAAGCATACTTAGATCCAACAACGTTGTATTGGCGTGTGGTGGAATTGGAGGCATATATAAGAACTCAACGAATTTTGCCCATATAACAGGTGATGCCATAGCAATTGCCTTAAAACATGGTGTAGAGGTAGAGAATCTGAATTATGTGCAGATTCACCCGACGACACTGTTTAGCCGGAATAAGGGAAGAAGATTTTTGATATCTGAATCTGTGAGAGGCGAAGGCGCATGGCTTCTTAACAAGGCGGGCGAAAGGTTTACAGATGAACTGCAGCCTCGTGATGTAGTCAGCCATGCAATATGGAAACAGATGGAGATAGATGGAACGGAGCATGTGTGGGAAGATCTGAGACCACTTGGAAGAGATGTGATCTTGCAGCATTTTCCACATATATACAAGCAGTGCAAGGATGAGGGGTATGATGTGCTTGTTGAACCAATACCGGTTGTGCCGGCTCAGCATTACCACATGGGCGGAGTGAAGGCAGATCTCGCCGGAAGGACATCCATGGAAGGATTGTACGCGGTAGGAGAAGCCGGATGTAATGGAGTGCATGGCAGAAACAGACTGGCAAGCAATTCGTTACTTGAGTCGCTTGTATTTGCACAGAGGGCGGCAGATGATATCATGTTCAGCAGAGAGCACAGAGGCTGTGGAGAAGACAACATAGATCTGTCTGAATATGAAGATATAGATGGTTTGTTTAGAGAATATAAGAATATAGTTTTGACAGAAACGGAAAGAAGAGGCTGAGAATGAATCAGATAACAATGAAATTGAATGCGGACAAGCTTATAATGATGGCTTTACAGGAGGATATCACAAGTGAGGATGTATCCACAAATGCGGTGATGCCAAAGGCACAGAAAGGAAAAGTAGACCTGATATGCAAGCAGGATGGAATCATTGCAGGACTTGATGTATATGCAAGAGTATTTACACTCTTAGATGACAGCACTGAGGTTGAGTTCTTCTGCAAAGATGGCGATGAGGTGAAGGCTGGCCAGCTTATGGGAATTGTGACTGGTGATATCAGGGTTCTTCTCTCTGGCGAGAGGGTTGCGCTTAATTATCTCCAGCGTATGAGTGGCATAGCTACGTATACCCATGAGGTTGCAGAACTTCTTAAAGGAAGCAAGACTACTCTGCTGGATACCAGAAAGACCACACCTAATTGCCGTATATTTGAGAAGTATGCAGTCAGAGTCGGCGGAGGTAGCAATCACAGATACAATTTGTCGGATGGAGTATTGCTTAAGGATAATCATATAGGCGCTGCGGGAAGTATAACCAATGCAGTGAGAATGGCAAAGGAGTATGCACCATTTGTTCGCAAGATAGAGGTTGAAGTTGAGACATTGGATCAGGTAAAAGAGGCTGTTGAAGCGGGAGCCGATATCATTATGCTTGACAATATGACAACGGATCAGATGAGGGCTGCGATTGATTTGATCGATGGACGTGCGGAGACAGAATGTTCAGGCAATGTTACAAAAGAGAACATAGAGAGCCTGATATCATTGGGAGTGGATTATATATCAAGCGGTGCGCTTACACATAGCTCACCTATAATGGATATATCGATGAAAAATCTTCAGGCGGAGGGATAAAGTGAAGGCAAAAGAGAGAAGGGAAAGGATACTTGACATTGTGAAGAATTCAGATGTCCCTGTTCCGGCAAATAAGCTTGCGTCAGAATTCGATGTCAGTAGACAGATAATAGTGCAGGACATTGCAGTGATCAGGGCGGCTGATGATGGCATAATTGCAACTAACAGGGGTTATATATACAAGAATGAATCAAAATGTCAGAGAGAGTTTAAAGTAAAACACGGTTATGACAGGACTGAGGAGGAACTCACGATCATAGTTGATTATGGTGGTGTTGTAAAGAATGTAAGTATAAGTCATACGGTGTACAATCGTGTTACTGCAAAGATGAATATTGCTTCCAGATACGACGTGGAAAAATTTATGAAAAAATTGGAAAACAGCCAGTCGTCCCTGCTTGGAAATGCTACGAACGGATATCATTACCATCTGATAGAGGCTCCAAGTGAAGAGATCCTGGACAACATAGAGCAGAAGCTCGATGAGACAGGCTTCCTTGTTCCGTGGCAGGAGTGGGAGAAATAATACAAAATGATTTGGAGAGAATAAAATGACGATAAAAGAGATACAGGAAGAGATAATCAGACTGAAGAAAGAGAAAGATTTCTGCATACTGGCACATGCTTATCAAGGACATGAGATTCTTGAAGTTGCAGATTATATGGGAGATTCATATGGACTTAGCGTTGAGGCGAGCAAGGATTCCCGCAAAAATATAATAATGTGTGGTGTGCGTTTTATGGCAGAGACATGTAAGATATTGTCCCCTGATAAGAATGTGTATCTGCCTAACCCTGAAGCCGGATGTCCGATGGCTGAGCAGATGAATCTTGAAATGCTGGATGAGATGAAGAAGAAGTATCCGGGATATGCGGTTGTCGCCTATATAAATACGACATCTGAATTGAAAACTGCCTGTGATGTATGTGTGACATCTTCATCAGCAGTGCAGATCTGCAGCAAGCTTGATAATGACAAGATTCTTTTTATTCCAGATCCGAATCTTGGAAACTATGTTCAAAAGCAGATGCCGGAAAAGGAATTTGTATTTTTTAACGGCGGATGTCCTAGACATCTTGCGGTTACCCTAGATGATGCTTTGAAGGCAAAAGAGTTACATCCACATGCGGAACTTCTTGTCCATCCTGAGTGCAGGCCGGATGTAGTTGCAGAGGCTGATTATGTAGGTTCAACCACAGGAATTATGGCATATGCCAGAAAGTCAGAGAAAAAAGAATTTATCATCGGTACAGAGCACAGTATTGTGGAGCATCTTCAGTATGAGTGCCCTGACAAAATGTTCTATCCAATTTCTTCAAAGCTGATGTGCCATAATATGAAACTTACTACCCTGGTTGACATATTGAATGTATTAAAGGGCACAGGTGGCGAAGAGATAGTCCTTTCTGATGAGGTGATGGAGGGAGCTTCCCGCTGCATCAACAGAATGATCGCGCTTGGATAACGAGGTGTGGATTATTATCCAGAGCAGTGGGACATATCCATGATCGATGAGGATATGGACAATATCGTAGAGCTTGGACGCAATGTCATCCGTATAGCGGAATTTGCATGGCATATCATGGAAAAAACGGAGGGGCAGTATGACTTTTCGTTCTTAGATCATGTCATCAGCAAGGCAAAGGAGAAGGGGCTTCATGTGATACTTGGAACTCCGATAGCGACTATTGCTTAATTATATAAAATACGGTTGCTTATTAGTTCATTAAGCGACCGTATTTTTTTGTACCTGTGTTATAATGTTATAAAAGTGTATAATATTATTTGCAAATTATGATCAGCCAGACTGGCTGGAGTATAGGAGGACATGATGGGTATTGTTGAATTAAAAAATGATAAGATCGCTATAAAGGTGAATACTCACGGTGCAGAGCTTGTGAGCCTGAAGAGTATCGAGACAGACAGAGAATACATGTGGTGCGGTGATGCTGAGTATTGGGGAAGAGTTTCTCCTGTGCTGTTTCCATTTGTGGGAAAGCTCGAAGGACAGCGTTACAGACATAACGGGGTGGTTTATGAGAATATACCTCAGCACGGATTTGCAAGGGACAGCGAGTTTGTAGTGGCTGGCCAGACTGGTGATACACTGCTGTTTGTGCTTGAGAAGAATGATACATGGCAGAAGAGCTATCCGTTTGATTTCAGTCTTTGTATAGGATACAGACTTGAAGGTTCATCTGTACATGTTATGTGGACCGTTGTGAATGAGGGAACTGACACGATTCATTTTTCTATCGGTGCCCATCCTGCATTTGCGTGTGAGGGAGGCATCGGCGGTTATTCTCTGGATATGCACACAGGTAAGAACGAGATTGAATGTGGTCTTTTGACAGCAAATGGAGTTCTTGGAGATAGAACAGTTACGCACAGACTGACAGATGGAGTCTTAAAGCTGCGTGATGAGATGTTTGATGAGGATGCCCTGATCATGGATGGTAAGGGTATAAATACGATTACATTAAGGAACTCATCTGATGCGCCGGTTTTGCAGTTGAGATTTGATGTGCCGCAGATAGGCATATGGTCTCCTGCAAAGAGACATGCGCCATTTGTCTGCATAGAGCCTTGGTTTGGCAGGTGTGACCGCGAGGGATATGACGGAGATCTGGCGGACCGTGAGTATTCAAACAGTCTTGAGGCTGGCCATTCGTTCAGCAAGGAGTATGTCATCGACATACTATAATGGAAAACATATCATGTGTCAGATTAAGATATAGCAGAATATAATTTGTAAGCAGGGCGGGACATCCCATTGGTGGGATGTCCCGCCCTGTTTGTTATGTTTCATATACATTAATGTAGAATCTATGTAAAAGGTGCCTGACCCCATTGTTGTTCCTTTTTGTAGAGTGCTGAAAATACTACTTGACATATGATACTATGTGACGTATAGTATACTGCGTAAGGAGGTATAGCGATGGATATACAATTGAAGAGAGGGATGCTCGACGTGTGTGTGCTTGCGGCCATCAAGGACGAGGATTCCTATGGATATCAGATCATCAAAGATATGAAGCCGTATGTGACGATATCAGAGTCCACACTCTATCCTATCCTCAGAAGACTTGAGGCGGGAGCACTGCTCACGGTTCATTCCGTGGAGCACAACGGAAGACTCAGAAAGTATTATCATATTACGGATGCCGGAAGAGCCAGGATAGAAGAGTTCAAGGAAGAGTGGAAAGAACTGGAATCCATATACAGATTTATTGTGAAGGAGGAAGTCAGAGATGAATAAACAGGAATATCTGGAGGCAATAAGAAGCAGGATCAGTGCGATGCCGGCCGATGATGTGAACAGGTTTATGGATTATTACAGTGAGATGATAGATGACCGTGTGGAAGACGGCCTTTCCGAGTGCCTGACGGCGGAGAAACGCACGGCGTTCCTCGAAAAGAGCTGTGCGCAGGTCGAACGGCTGCGGCACCTGCTCTCCGACGTCTCGACCATCACGCGCATGGACGAGGGCAGGGAGCTCATCGGCAAGGAACCCGTGGTGCTGAACGACCTGATCGACGAGGTCAGGGCCGACATGGAGCTGCGCCCCGAGGGGCAGCGGCTGCGCGTGAACTGCGATTTCCAAGGCCCGGTCGAGGTCGAGGGCAACCCCTCGCTGCTGAGTTCCGTCTTCCGCAACCTGGCGGACAACGCCGCGGCCTACTCGGGCGGGCGCGACATCTTCATCCGCCTGCTTTCGGACACGGCAGAGGCATGCACGATACTTTTCGCCGACAACGGCATCGGCGTCGACGAAGAACACCTCCCGCACCTCTTCGAGCGGTTCTACCGTATCGACAAGGGGCGCTCGCGCAAGCTGGGCGGCACGGGACTCGGGCTTTCGATCGTCAAAAACGCCGTCGTGATCCACGGCGGGACGATCACCGTACGCAACGGCGAACGCGGCGGACTGGAATTCGTCTTCACCCTGCGCAAACATTCATAAGGGCGCAACCGGACTGTAACGTTTTTGTAATATTTGTTTCAGACCTTTACGGCGGAAAAATCCAGAAACAGAACAAACCATGAGTCCCCTATTCACTTGTATCGTAATCATCATGGGCCTGCTGGCCGTGATGGGCATCGTCGTGGGCGTGGCCAACGACGCGGTCAATTTCCTCAACTCGGTAAAAATTTTATTACACCTATTGACAATAAAAGAAAATGGTCTATAATATTAATT
>OGXH01000868.1_pt1 | contig 22382 bp, 21 predicted proteins | sample 1576241 | NCBI WGS metagenome assembly OGXH01 (sample SAMEA3541529, study PRJEB24748) | human gut metagenome | biome: human gut; feature: human-associated habitat; material: faeces | place: China | collected 2012
AAGAAAAATGCTCCGAGAAACGGAAGTTTCTCGGAGCACTTTGTCTACGGTCTGAAAGTGTGCGGTAAACGCACACTTTATTTTTTTACCGATTTTACAAGGGAATCCAATGTAACCGTTGTGGTGGTATCACCGGCAAGGAGCGTGTACGTTTCTCCGCTGGTGAGCTTTGGACAACTGATTACAACGGAATTATAGGATTTGGCAGGGGTATAGGAAAGCAGCATCCGGGGTATCAGATTGTGGTAGTGTCTGTTCTGAAAACAATTTATGAAGAAAGAAAAGGAAAACTTAAGAGAATCTAAATTGACTTGCAACATAAACTTATATAAAATAAAAAGCGCGGAGATGTTCGCAGAGTTCATTTCAAACGAAGAGGAGGAATTTTATATGATATGTCCGAAGTGCGGCAGTGAAATGCCGGATGACAGTACATTCTGCACCAGATGCGGAGCCAGCTTACATACAGGAACACAGGAAAATCAGAATTCGCAGGGGACGCCATACGGCTACGGAAATCCACAGGGAAACAACGGAGCGTATTATGGCAATCCACAGATGAACAATGGTATGCCGTACGGGCAGCCTTATGTAGATCCTAAGGATCATTCCACAGAATTTGACGGAAAAGATATTGCGGAGCACAAACTGTTTGCAATGCTTCCATATCTTCTGGGAATTTTGGGAACTATCGTGGCACTTCTTGTGGCGAAGGATTCTCCTTATGTCGGATTTCATGTGCGTGAGGGAATCAGGATACTTGTGTCTGAAGTTCTGCTGGGACTGATTACCGTAGTGTTCTGCTGGACCGTTGTCGTTCCGATTGCAGCAGCCGTATGTTTTATCATTTTACTGGTTGTCCGTATCATCAGTTTTGTTAACGTCTGCAATGGAAAGGCAAAGGAAGCTGCTATAGTCAGCAATTTCGGATTTTTGAAATAACTTATAAAGATCCAATGAAAAAGAGAAGAAGATTCTGCATGCTATGTAAGAATCTTCTTCTCTTTTTTGTGGAAACATGGGATGTTTAGAAGAATGGAAAAAGTCAGGGAATTTCCATCTTCACTTTTGGCAGAAATTTTCCCTTTGTGTGCGGTTACAATGGCGTAGACTACGGTAACATCTTTATACATAGAAGATAAGACGGGAACCTTAAATAAACTTAAAACATTCGTAAGTTTTGTCGTTTTACAGGACAACATACTTTTTACATTTAATTTACATTAGTCTGGTTATGCATTTTACACAGACCCGATAAGATAACAACTGTAATGAGGAACAACATGAAAGAAAGAGGAGAAAATCATGAAAAACAAACTTGTAAAAATGATGGCTTTACTGACAGCAACAACAATGGTCGCTGCAGGTGTGATGGGATGTGGATCTGACAGCAGCAGTGATGCAAATGCTGATGCAAATACAGATACAACCGCATCTGATGCATCTGCAAATGCAGATACAACGGATGGAGCAGACTTAAGCGGAACCGTAACATTGGCAGGAAGTACTTCTATGGAGAAACTTGCAAATGCCATGAATGAAGCATTTATGGAGAAATATCCGAATGTTTCCGCAACAGCAGAGTTTACCGGATCCAGTGCAGGAATTGAATCTCTGGAGGCAGGAAGCGTTGATATCGGAGATGCTTCCCGTGCCCTTTCTGACGATGAGAAAAGCCAGGGTATCGTAGAGAACATTGTGGCAATTGATGGTATCGCAGTTATTACAGATACAGCAAACACAATCACAGATATTAAGTCTGAAGATCTTGCAAAAGTATATACCGGAGAGATTACAAACTGGAAAGATCTTGGCGGACCAGATGAACAGATCGTAGTTATCGGACGTGAAGCAGGATCTGGTACAAGAGACGCTTTCGAGGAACTGATGGATGTGAAGGATTCCTGCAAATATGCACAGGAACTTGATTCTACAGGTGCTGTTTTGGCAAAGGTTGCAGCAACTCCTGGAGCAGTTGGATATGTATCCCTGGATGTGCTGGATGACACTGTAAATGGATTAAAGATCAACTCTGTAGAGCCAACAGAAGACAATATTCTTGCAGGAGACTATGTATTGCAGAGACCATTCGTTATGGCAACCAAGGGCGAGATTTCTGAGCAGAGCCAGCAGGTACAGGCATATTTCGACTTTATCAACTCTGCAGACGGACAGAATGTTATCAAGTCTGTAGGACTGATCATCCCAAACAGCAAATAATGTAAATTAAGAAACACGTAAACAGGCAAACGAGGATAAAGATATGACAGGCGGCAAAGCAACAAAGCACATCGTGGAAACGATTGCAAAAGTAATATTTCTTATATGCGCAGCCGTTGCCATTGTAGCAGTTCTTTCCATAACGGTTTATATGTTTGCAAAGGGCACCCCGGCACTGGCAAAGGTCGGGGTGATTGACCTGTTATTTGGAACTGTATGGCAGCCGACAGCAGCAACACCATCTTATGGCATTTTATACATTATTCTGACTTCAATTATAGGTACTGCAGTTGCAATTTTGATCGGTGTACCGATTGGAATTCTGACAGCGGTATTTATCACGGAAGTAGCCAACAAAAAGCTGGCAGCAATTGTTCAGCCAGCGGTAGAACTACTGGCTGCGATTCCGTCTGTAATCTACGGATTGTTGGGGCTTATGGTTTTAAATCCATTGATGTACCGTTTGGAAAAGCGGGTATTTGCAGGCAGCACTACCCATCAGTTTACCGGTGGATCGAATCTGCTTTCTGCGATTATTGTGCTGGCAATTATGATTCTGCCAACCGTGATAAACATCAGTGTTTCTTCGATCCGTGCAGTACCCGGACATTTAAAGTCGGCTTCTCTTGCACTTGGGGCAACACATATCCAGACGATATTTAAAGTGATGATCCCGGCAGCAAGATCTGGTATTATGACAGGTGTAGTGCTTGGAATCGGACGTGCGCTCGGAGAGGCTATGGCGATCAATATGGTTGCCGGAGGTTCCGTAAATCTGCCGTTTCCATTCAATTCGGTACGTTTCCTGACGACACAGATCGTCAGCGAGATGAGTTATGCCGAAGGACTTCACCGGGAGGTACTCTTTACGGTAGGTCTGGTATTGTTTATCTTTATTATGATTATCAATCTGGTCCTTGCACAGGTGGAAAAGAAAGGAGCCGTTGAACAATGACAGAAAAGAATACCAGTATTCGTACCAAAACAAGGCATCCGGCGGATTTCCTTACTTATATTGCCATCTATGTATGTGCAATTATTTCCGTTGCACTGCTTCTTGGGATCATTATCTATGTATTTGCCAAAGGTATTCGGAGTGTAAATTGGGAGTTTCTTACCAGTGTGACATCTGTATTAAAGGGAACGACCGGTATTGCAGGAAATATTGTAAATACGCTTTATATTATCATTGTAACGATGCTGATTGCTACTCCCATCGGTGTTGGGGCTGCCGTTTATTTAAATGAGTATGCAAAACCGGGAAAATCAGTCAGTCTGATTGAATTTGCCACAGAGACACTTGCGGGGATTCCGTCCATTATCTTTGGTTTGTTTGGTATGATGTTTTTTGGACAGACTCTGCATTTGAAGTATTCTATCCTCACAGGTTCGTTTACCCTGACTCTGATGGTACTTCCTCTGATCACCCGGAATACACAGGAAGCGTTAAAAACGGTTCCGGACAGTTACCGAAGCGGAGCGATCGGTTTAGGCGCCGGAAAATGGCATATGATACGCACCATTTTATTACCATCCGCAATGCCGGGAATCATTACCGGAGTTATTCTTGCCATCGGGAGAATTGTTGGGGAGTCAGCAGCACTGCTGTTTACCGCGGGAAGTTCAGGTCTCCTCCCGAAGAACTTTACCGATTTGCTGGCAAAGGCAAAAATGCCGGCGGGAACACTTACCATTCAGCTTTACCTGAGTGCAACGAAGGGGGAATTCGGGGTAGCATTTGGTATTGCAGTAGTTCTTTTGCTGATTGTTCTTGGAATCAACTTACTTACCAAAGCATTGGCAAAGAAGTTTGACGTCAATCGCAGATAACGATCATCTTTTCAAAGAGTTTTTAAAAAAGCAGGCGAATGTTTTCGGCTGCTTTTTTGTTTATATAAAAAACGGGGCAAAATATGCATATAATAGATGAAAAAACGGGGCAAAATATAAAAAATAAGTTGTAAAAACGGGGCAAATGATGCACAATGTTATTGGAGGCGTGAATTTATGTATAGAAAAGATGCTATTGTTGTTGGAGAATGGATAAGAAATTCAAATAAAGCACTATTAGTAACAGGGGCAAGGCAGACAGGAAAAACCTGGCTTATAAGGGATGAGATAGAAAAGAGCGGATATACAAAGTTTGAATTGAATTTTATTGATCAGCCGGATATGGTTTCTTATCTGAATGCGGAAATGAGTGCGGAAGAATTTTTAATTAAATTAAAAATGATCATGCCAGAAGACTGCAAAGTACATGAAACGGTCGTCTTTTTTGACGAAATTCAAAAATGTCCGGAAATAGTAACAAAAATAAAATTTCTTGTCGATGAGGGAAGCTTTAAATATGTAATGAGCGGATCGTTATTGGGAGTGGAACTCAAAGGAATCGCTTCGGCTCCGGTTGGGTATCTGACCGTTTTAAGGATGTATCCTATGGATTTCGAAGAATTTATGGTCGCGAATAACGTTTCGACAACTACATTGGATATGCTGGAGGATAAATTTAAAACAGTAAGTCCTATAGAAGAATTCATACATCAGAAGCTTCTGGCAATGTTTTTTGTTTATCTTATTGTTGGCGGAATGCCAGATGCAGTAAAAACATATATCGAAACAAAAGATATCCGGGAGGTTGACAGAGTACAACGTGATATCACGACTCTTTATAAAGAGGATTTTTCTCAATATGAGCTTGAGGACAGAAAGCTTAAGCTGAAATCGATATATGATATTATTCCGGCAGAGTTAGACAAGCAGAATAAAAAGTTTGTATTTACGATGCTCAATAAAGAACTAAAATTTGAGCGATATGAAAATAGCTTTTTATGGCTAAAAGATGCAGGCGTAGCTTTGCCGGTTTATAATGTTTATGCACCGGTAATTCCCCTTTTAGCAAGCAAGAGCAGTAATGTGTTTAGACTTTTTTCAAGCGATATTGGCTTACTTACAAGTGCCTATCCGGCAGAAACAAAAATTGAATTAATAAATAAAAACGGGGAAGTGAACAATGGTGCACATTTTGAAAATGCGGTTGCGCAGCAATTGACGGCAAATGGTTTCGAACCGTTTTTCTGTAAAAAAAAGAATATTGGTGAGATGGATTTTGCAATAGAAATGAATGGAAAAGTTGTTCCGATTGAAGTTAAGTCTGGAAAAACATATAAATCGCACAAAGCATTGGATAATTTTATGAAGGTGCCGGATTATCATCTTGAGAAAGCATATGTTTTTTCTGTTGGAAATGTCGAAACAGAAGGGAATATCATATATCTTCCAATCTACATGTGTTATCTGTTGAGAGAGCAGAAGCTGGGACAAATGATTGTAGAGTTAGATACAGAGGGCTTGTAAAAGAACTCTTTTGATTGGATTTGAAGGAATAAATGATGTCAAAGCAAGCACTACTAATAATTATTATAATGGTCCGTTTATTATTTGCGGGTTGCAAAGCCAATGTAAATTATGAACAAAAATTTTATAACTATAAAGGGAAAAAGGTACGAGGGAGAGATTTTTATTGAAAAAGATGCAGACAGTACCTGGAATCTTTTACTGCAAATCGCTACAGATGATGGTTTGGGTTCCGTGATCTATACATCGGATGATGAGTGGAAAACCTGGAACCGTAAAGAAAAATAATGAGAATAATTCGAAAGGTTATCCGCATTTTATCGGTTGAGAACACAAACGGATTATAGTAAAATGAAAGAAACATAGCAGGAACGTAAAGGGGGATAAAGCATGGCAAGAACCGTAGCGATCGGGAAACAGGATTTTGCATCGATTATGGAAAACCACTATTTTTTTGTGGATAAAACAGAGTTTATCCGGGAATGGTGGGAATCCGGAGATGATGTGACATTAATCACCAGACCGCGCCGCTTTGGAAAAACTTTAAACATGAGCATGGTAAACTGTTTTTTTTCGAACCGCTATGCGAACCGGAGAGATCTGTTTGAAAATTTATCAATCTGGCAGTATGAAAACTATCAAAAGTTACAGGGAACATATCCGGTTATTTTTTTGAGCTTTGCGTCCATTAAAGCAGACAATATTGAGGAAACGAAGCGCCAGATAAAAGCACAGATTGCAGCGTTATATGAACAAAACCGTTATCTGGTGAAAGGTGGAGTTTTAAGCAAAAACGAGCTGACGCAGTATGAAAAAATGACGATGAATATGGATGATGCAGAATGCTCCATTTCCATAAATCTGCTTTGCAGCTATCTGGAACGGTATTATGGGAAAAAAGTGATTGTTCTTCTGGATGAATACGATACACCGATGCAGGAAGCGTACATTCATGGATACTGGGAGCGTTTTACGGGATTTATCAGAAGTTTCCTGAATGCGACATTTAAGACAAATGCCTGCCTGGAACGTGGAATTATGACCGGAATCACAAGAGTTTCCAAGGAATCTATATTTTCAGATCTGAATAATTTAAATGTGGTGACAACAACTTCGGATGATTATCGGTTAAGTTTTGGTTTTACGGAGGAGGAAGTCTTTGCGTCTTTGGCAGAGTATGGTCTGGAAGAAACAAAAGATGAAGTGAAAAAATGGTATGATGGATTTGCATTCGGAGGAAGCAAAGATATATATAATCCATGGTCCATCACGAATTATCTGGATAAAAAAAGATTTCAGGCATATTGGGCGGCGACAAGTGGAAATACACTGGTGAACCGGTTGATTCGGACGGCATCTGCTGATATCAAAGAGAAAATGGAAGATCTCTTAAATCATAAGGAAATCGTTGTTTCTTTCGATGAGCAAATCGTTTTTGATCAGCTTGATTATTCGCCATCAGCAATCTGGAGTCTTTTGGTTGCAAGTGGATATCTGAAGGTGGAGAAGGTAGAATATCGGGGAATGCTTCAAAAAACATGGTATCATCTGACCATTACCAATCTGGAAACATTTGGCATGTTTTCTGATATGTTTGCAGGGTGGTTTGATAACTATAATGCGTTTATAGAGGCATTCTTACATGGAAATCTAAAAGAGATGAATGCATATATGAATGATGTGGCACTTGCAACTTTTAGCAGTTTTGACACAGGCAGTCATCCTTCGGAAGCGGCGCGGCCGGAGCGTTTTTATCATGGTTTTGTACTAGACCTGCTGGTAGAACTTCGGGATCGTTATCAGCTTAAATCAAACCGTGAAAGTGGTTATGGACGATATGATGTTATGCTGATACCGAATCAAAAGACGGATATTGCAATGATCCTTGAATTTAAGGTACATGATTCCAGCGAAGAAAAAACACTTGAGGATACTGTAGAAGCAGCATTACGTCAGATTGAAGAAAAAAAGTACGATGCAGAGCTGTTCGCATTGGGAATAGAAGAAAAACAAATTCGTCATTATGGGTTTGCATTTGAAGGAAAAAAAGTGCGCATAGGGAGCAAAGGGAAATGAAATAGTTGCATTTTATATAAATCTTTCTTATAATATACACAGTTTGTATATCTGAGAGGGAGTGAAATTATGAAACTGGAAAGTTCCAGTATAAAAAAAGCGGATATTCAGATGTCGGAAGCGTTTGTCACAAGCGTTTTTCTGGCATTGTCCGGAGGTTTTCAGGATGCATACACTTATTTTACGAGGCAGGAAGTATTCTCAAATGCACAGACTGGAAACATCGTACTGATGAGCACGCACCTGATGATGGGAGAATGGCTTGACGTGCTGCGCTATCTGTTTCCACTTCTGGCATTTGCCGGAGGCGTGTTTTTTGCGGAGCGGATTCATATGCTGTTTAAGTATGCAAAGCGCCTGCACTGGCGGCAGGGTGTGCTTTTAATGGAGATCGTGATTTTGTTTGCGGTCGGATTCATGCCAAAGCACTTGGATCTTCTGGCAACCGTACTCGTCTCCTTTGCCTGTGCGATGCAGGTACAGACGTTCCGGAAAGTAAGCGGATATTCTTATGCAAGCACAATGTGCATCGGAAATCTTCGTAGCGGAACAGAAGCATTTACCGGTTATCTGCAGACCCATGACACAGAAAAATTAAAAAAGGCACTGTATTATTTTGGCATTATTTTATTTTTCGGACTCGGGGCTGGTATTGGAGGAAATCTCTCTATCCGGTTTGGATATCATATGATCTGGGTATCGAGCGGACTGCTTCTGATCAGTTTTCTGCTCATGTTTGTGGAAAAGATGGACCGGTAAATTCATCGGGAAGATACCGTTGTGGTCTCTATGCCGATAAAATTCATGTAAAAGATACCGTTGTGGTACCTATATACCGAAAATTTAATATTTAGATACCGGAAAGTCTCTATAGATCAAAAATTGCTTCTTCAGGTACCACTTTTATGAAAAAAGCGGTATCCGGAGAAGCAATTTTTACTATATAGGTGACATGTCCAGATTCCTAGCATTAAAATTTCGAGAAAACGTCACCTTAGGCTTTAATTTTTCATCTATAGATACCGGGTCTTATCATCAATTAATTTATCGGGATGTCTTTCAATTATATTTTCTCCAACCAACAGGAAGAAATGTCCCCCTTTTTACGTCACTTAGAGAAATCTTATATTTAAAACATCAACCTGCAAATTCAGCGTGTTAAGAAAACTTACATCTATTACATTGATTTTGCAAAAATTTTACATTCCCAGTCCAGTGCATTTTACAATCTCTCTTTATAATATTCATAAATCCTAAGAAATGGATAATTGCAGTGTGAGAAAACCATTGCAGATGAGGAGAGAAACATGGAAAAACGAACAAAAATTACTGTCCGTGATCTGAACCTGTATTACGGTGAAAACCATGCACTCAAGGATGTAAACATGAATATTCGTGAGAATTGCGTGACCGCTTTTATCGGACCGTCCGGATGTGGAAAATCAACATTCTTAAAAACATTAAACCGGATGAATGATCTGGTGGATGGCGTGAGAATCACAGGAGAAGTGAAACTGGATGATGAGGATATCTATGCAGAGGGTGTAGATACAACCGTTCTTCGGAAAAGAATTGGCATGGTGTTTCAGCAGCCGAACCCGTTTCCGATGAGTATTTATGACAACATTGCATATGGTCCGCGTGTACATGGAATGAAAGATAAGTCAAAACTGGATGCCATCGTAGAAGAAAGTCTGCGCGGAGCAGCTATTTTTGATGAGGTCAAGGATCGTTTAAAGAAATCCGCTCTGGGTCTTTCCGGTGGACAGCAGCAGCGTATCTGTATTGCCCGTGCACTTGCCGTACAGCCTGAGGTTCTGTTGATGGATGAGCCGACATCTGCACTGGACCCGATTTCCACATCAAAGATTGAAGAACTGATGGAGGATCTGAAAAAGAAATACACGGTAGTTGTTGTTACCCATAATATGCAGCAGGCAGTGCGTGTATCGGATGATACGGCATTTTTCCTTGTAGGAGAAATGGTTGAGTTTGGCGATACGAAAACAATTTTTTCTTATCCGAAGGATAAACGGACAGAAGATTATATTACAGGGAGGTTTGGTTAATGCGCTCAAAGTTCGACGAGCAGCTTAGACTGCTCAATCAGGAAATGATGTATATGGGAACCATGATAGAGGATTCTATTCAGAAAGCGATCGATGCATTGATTGATCAGAATGCGGAACTTGCAAAAAAGATTATGAATTCCGACAATGATGTGGACCATGAACAGAAGAAGATTGAAAATATCTGCTTTAATCTGCTGATGCAGCAGCAGCCAGTGGCAAAGGATCTGCGTGTGATTTCCGCAGCTATGAAGATGGTGACAGATATGGAGCGAATCGGAGACCATGCAGCGGATATTTCGGAGATTACAAGCATGCTTGCAAGTGAGCCGTATGTACTGAATCTCGATGATATCAAAAAGATGGCGAGTGAGACGGTGATCATGTTGATCCGTAGTATTGAAGCTTATGTTGAAAAAGACATGAAAAGGGCGCAGGAAGTCATCCGACATGATGATATCGTAGATGATCTGTTTGATAAAAACAAGGCAGATATCATTGAACTGATCCGGCATGATCCGGAAAAGGGCGAACAGGCGACTGATATGTTGATGGTTGCAAAGTATTTTGAACGAATCGGTGATCACGCAACAAATATTGCAGAATGGGTTATTTTTGCATTAGATGATAAAAAAATCGAGCAGGAATCCTGATCACGGAGAGATTTTACATAAATTTTACATAAACGATACTTTGGATTTTACATGTCGTATGCTATGATAAGAAACAGATAGAATACGTGTGAGAGGGCGGTCTTGTGCAGGCATGGCCGTCCTGCTTGATGTTGCAGAGGTATATATAAAGATAGACAGAGGGAAAAGTTATGGCATTGATTTATATCGTAGAAGATGATGAAAATATCAGGGAGATTGAGACAATTGCATTGAAAAACAGCAATTACATGGTCTGCGCATTTGAAAAGGCAACTACATTTTATAAAAAACTGGAGGATATTATGCCGGATCTGGTGCTTTTGGATGTTATGCTTCCGGATGAGAGCGGGTATGATATCGTGCGTAAACTGCGGAAAAATCCTGCGACAAAGAAATTGCCGGTCATTATGGTGACGGCAAAGACCGCAGAAATGGATATGATCAAAGGTCTGGACGAAGGGGCAGATGATTATATTAAGAAGCCTTTTTCCATTATGGAACTTATTACAAGAGTAAAGGCACTGTTACGGAGGACAGAAACCGAGGATATTAAAGTCCTGCAGGTAGAAAACATTACACTGGATCATGAGCGCCACATGGTTTTTGTGGATGATAAGCCGGTGGAACTGACGTTTAAGGAATATGAACTGCTTCGTCTGCTGATGACCAATCCGAGTGTTGTATTGTCCAGAGAGGTGATTATGCGTCATGTGTGGGGAACGGAATTTGAAGGGGAATCCCGTACCGTTGATATGCATATCAAGACACTGCGGCAGAAGCTTGGAGAAGCGGGAAGCAAAATCCGTACCGTTCGAAATGTGGGATATGTGATAGAGTAAGGAGCTGTTATGAAGAAACGAATCAATTTACGGCTGATTCTGATTGCAGGTATTGCAGTGATTGTAACCATGGTCTGTATGACCGGTATTTATTATAAACTGTTTCAGGGACAGGTGCGCAAGGATCTGCAGATCAATGCAAGACTGCTTTCCGGCACGGGATTGTTTGATGATCCGGACAATACAAATGTTTCACTTTCCGAATATTATGAAGTCGGGGAAGACCTGCGTGTTACCTGGATTGCAAAGGATGGTACGGTACTTTTTGATAATGATCTGGATATTTCACAGCTTCCAAACCACAAAAACCGCCCGGAAGTAAAGAAGGCGTTGTTTCAGGGGGAGGGAGAAAGTGTCCGGCGGTCGGATACCATGCAGATGGACAATTACTATTATGCGCTCCGGCTGGAAAACGGAACGGTTATCCGTGTGGCAACACAGGCACGCAGTGTCTACAGTGTGTTCCTTGCGGCATCTCCATTTGTGATACTGATACTGATACTGATTGTTTCCATTTGTATTGTTCTGGCACATTTTTTAACCAAACAATTGCTGCATCCGATTGAACGGCTTGCTGAAAACATGGAAGATACCATAGAAGAACCTGTATACAAAGAACTTGTGCCATTTGTAAATACGATTCGTAAACAGCACGAAAATATCCTGATGGCCGCAAAAGTACGGCAGGATTTCACGGCAAATGTATCCCATGAGCTGAAGACACCGCTTACTGCAATTTCCGGGTATGCGGAGCTGATCGAAAACCATATGGTAGATCCGGAACAGGAGACCCGCTTTGCACTGGAAATCCAGCAGAATGCGACACGGCTGCTTTCTCTTATCAATGATATCATCCGGCTTTCCGAGCTGGACAGCGGTGAAGATAATCTGCTGTGTTTTGAACAGGTAGATCTGGATGAGGTAGCCGGTACCTGTGTGAAAAATCTGCAGATGAATGCACAGAAACGGAATGTAACGCTGTATTATGAAGGCGTGTCCTGTATGTTGCGGGCAGATAGGGGCATGATTTCGGAACTTGTGGAAAATCTGTGTCAGAATGCGATCCGTTATAATAATGAAGGTGGTGAGGTGCACGTGCGTGTGTACTATGAAAAAGGACAGCCGATGCTTTCTGTGGAAGACAATGGTATCGGGATTCCAAAAGACCAGCAGGAACGTATTTTTGAGCGGTTTTACCGTGTTGATAAAAGCAGATCCAAACAGACCGGTGGTACGGGACTGGGACTTGCTATCGTCAAGCATATTGTGGAACTGCATGATGCGGTACTTCATTTGGAAAGTGAGCCGGGAAAAGGAACAACGATCACAGTAGCTTTTTAGCTGCATACAGGGGACTTTGGTTTACAAAGTCCCTTTTTTCGTGTAATATAGGTAAAATAAATAGGAAGAGAAAAGAAAGAGGCGAGATACAATGTATCAGGAAATATCACAGTTACTGATGTATGGAGATTTGGACGAGGATTCAATCCTTGCACAGATGGGAGAAGTATTCGGGAAATATGAGACCGGTGAATATAATAAAACCGGACTTGTCCGCGATATCAATACGCAGGTAAAACGGATTTTAAAAGTGGCAACAGATTATGGATTTGATGATAATCTGTGGCATAATTATCTGACATTTTTCCTTATGATGAGTGAAAATCCTTTCAGCATGACCTGTGAAAAGGTGGGAGCCAGCGATGGAAGTGTCAATGAACTGGTGGAAAATGATTTTCGTATTTTTAAAGAGTTGTTTGACTATGATTTCGGACCAATCGAAAAAGATCTGGGAATCAACTGTTTCAGCCAGATTTCCAATTATAAGGCCATCCATAAAAAGGATCTGATGTACAACAAAAATGTCAGCGAAAAAGTCCGCTCTTTAAGCAAAAAACTGGAGGCGGCAAAGGATGAAAAAGAATTCTTTGATGCAGTGACTGGTTTTTATAAAGACTACGGTGTTGGAATGTTTGGTCTCAACAAAGCATTCCGGATTGATGATACACCGCAGGGAAGCTTTACATTCCGTGCAATCAACAATATGGATACCGTTATGCTGGATGATCTGGTCGGATATGAGATTCAGAAAAAGAAGCTGGTAGACAATACGGAAGCGTTTGTGCAGGGAAAGAAAGCAAACAATGTATTGCTGTTTGGTGACAGTGGTACCGGTAAATCTACCAGTATCAAGGCGATTGTCAACCAGTATTACAAAGACGGCCTGCGTATGATTGAAATCTACAAGCATCAGTTTAAGTATCTGTCCGAAATCATTGCAGAAATCAAAAACCGAAACTATCGTTTTATCATCTATATGGATGATCTTTCTTTCGAGGAATTTGAGATTGAGTATAAGTTCTTAAAAGCTGTTATCGAGGGCGGTGTGGAAACCAAACCGGAAAATATTCTGATTTATGCAACTTCCAACCGGCGGCATCTGATCAAAGAGAGCTGGAATGACAGAAACGATCAGGATAATTCCAATGATCGTCACCATTCCGATACGGTTGAAGAGAAACTTTCCCTGGTGAACCGTTTTGGTGTGACCATTAACTACTCGAAGCCGACACAGAAAGAATACTTTGATATTGTTTTGCATCTGGCAAGACGTGCAGGGGTTACCTTACCGGATGAGGAACTCCGTGCAGAGGCCAACAAGTGGGAGCTGAGCCATGGAGGCATTTCCGGACGTACCGCAGAGCAGTTTGTCAGCTATCTTGCTTCCCAGCCGGATGCATTTAAATAAAAGGAGAAAACATGTTATATCAGATCTGCCATGGAGCGGTCTCTTTTGCCGATGAGGAGATTCTGCATGACATCAATTTTGAAATCAGGAATACAGAAAAAATTGCAGTTGTTGGGCGAAACGGCTGCGGAAAGACGACACTTTTAAAGCTCATCCACGGAGATGTGGAGCTGGACAAAAGAGACAGTGATGAGGATATTTTTATTGCAAAAGCAGGCAATCCGCAGATCGGTTACTTAAAACAGATTGCGTTTGAAGATCCTTCCGTTACGCTGGAGCAGGAAGTGCGTAAAGTCTTTGCTCCGATGGAGCGCCGGAAAAAAGAACTGGAAGCTGCGGCACAGGCACTTGAGACTGATTATTCCGAAGAGGCCGTGACACGTTATACCGCAATGGAAGAAAAATTCAAGGAAGACGGCGGATACTATTTTGAAAAAGAGTATGATGTAATCATCCGTAAGTTCGGCTTTTCCGAGGAAGAGCGAAAGAAACCGCTGTCCGAGTTTTCCGGTGGACAGCAGACAAAGATTGCCTTTATCAAGCTGCTTTTGAGCAAGCCGGATATTCTGCTTCTGGATGAGCCGACGAACCATCTGGATATCACAACGATCGAGTGGCTGGAGACGTATCTGAAAAATTATCCGAAGGCTGTGGTCGTGGTATCACATGACCGTATGTTTCTGGACAATGTGGTGGACGTGGTGTACGAGATTGAGTACGGCACAGCGACCCGTTATCCGGGCAATTACTCCAATTTCATGGAGCGGAAAAAAGAAAACTACAATAAGATGATGAAAGATTACAATGCGCAGCAGAAAGAAATTGCACGATTGCAGCGCATTGTTGACCGGTTTAAAAATAAACCAACCAAGGTGTCCATGGCGCATTCCAAGGAGAAAGCCATTGAACATATGGTAAAACTCGAAGCTCCGGATCGTTTTGATACCCGGACATTCCATGCAAATTTCCAGCCGGACAAAGAAACCGGAAACGATGTGCTTTTGGTGACAAATCTTGCGATTGGATATGACCATCCGCTTTCTACGGTCAGTTTTGATCTGAAAAAAGGGGAAAAGCTGGGAATCCTCGGTGGAAATGGTCTGGGGAAATCGACACTTTTAAAAACCCTGGTGGGACAGCTTGCCCCGCTGGCCGGAGAGTACAATTTTGGAACAAATGTGCAGATTGGTTATTTTGACCAGCAGATGGCGATGTATTCGAGCCGGAAGACGGTGCTGGATGATTTCTGGGATGAGTTTCCGAACCTGACCGAGACAGAAGCGCGGAATGCGCTCGGCGCCTTTATGTTTACCGGGGAGGATGTATTTAAAAATATTGATATGCTTTCCGGTGGGGAGAAGGTGCGTCTGGCGTTGTGTAAAATCTTAAAGCGACGCCCGAATGTGCTGGTGCTGGATGAGCCAACCAACCATATGGATATTGTGGGAAAAGAAACGCTTGAGAGTATGTTAAAAGATTTCTCCGGCACGCTGATCTTCGTATCGCATGACCGGTATTTTGTGCGCAAGGTAGCAAACCGTCTGCTTGTTTTTGAGGACGGCACGACACATCTGTATCAGTTTGGTTACGAGGAATATCAGGAAAAACTGGATCGTGAAGCGGCAGAATCCGGGGATGATTATCGTAAAAATCCTGCAGCGTTAGGCGGTGCAATCAGCCAGAACGGTGCTGGTCAGCAGAGCAAAGGCACACAGGAAACCGGTGGTAAGAAAGCGTATTACAATCCGGGCAAGGAGCGCTCGAAAATTGAAAAAAAAGTGAAGAAGGCCGAGGAAGAGCTGGCAGTCAAAGAGGAGAAACTGGACGCTTTAAAACAGGAACTGCTGCGGCCGGAATATCAGTCCAGCTATTCCAAGCTGACAGAGATTCAGGGCGAAATCGATGCGCTCGAGGAAGAAATCATGGCGGATATGGAAAACTGGGAGGCACTTTCCCAGCAGCTTGAGGAGCTGGAAGGCTAGAGACATGGTTTCTATAGGCAGAAATATGATGTAAGATATTGCGTGGTCTCTTATAGAAGAAAAAACATGGAAAAGGATACCACGGCGGTCTCTATAGAAGTAAAAACATGAAAAAAGATACCACGGTGGTCTCTATAGTAAAAAAATTGATGAGCAGGATACCGTTTGGTCTCTATATTAAAAAAAATTCAGAAAAGATACCGCTTTTGGACGAAAAGCGGTATCTTTTGACGTGATTTTAGACTATAGGTGACAAATATCTAACCTGAAGCGTGAAATAAGGCAAAAATGTCACCTGAGCAGGTAATTTTTATACTATAGATACCAGCGTGCTTGCAAATAAAGATAATGTTGCAAAAAGATAGAAATGAATTACCGATTTTCAGTCGCTATTGACATGGCCCCATGCGAACAGTAAGTTCAGAAATAATTTGTTATTGAAACTGGCAGTCAAAATGAAATTGTAATAGTCGCTGGATCTGCTCAGTGGAAAGCGGCTGCTTTTGTGTTTCATAGGACACAAGCAGTTTATCATTTGGATAAATTCCATATTTCATATACAAAGAAATTTTATCTGATGCATTTTTCACATACTCGGGTTTATCCATCATTCCAAAGTGTTCCCAATAAAATATTTCTCCGGTTTCAGGGTGACGAATCGTAAAATCGGGAAAAAGTGTAATACTGCCGAGCTTTAATTCACACTCATAGCGATAAGGAATTTTTTGCACATACAGGCTCATGGCAATCATAGCTTCTGATTTGGAACGCATAAATTCATTTTTACATGTTTTATGTTTTAATTGTTCCGGATAATTTTTGTTTTTGTTATATGGAGATGATTCCCAGGTTTGAAGTTCCTGGGATACTGGCTGAAAATGTTCTGCCAGCAGTGAATGATAAGCACTATCATAAGTGAGTAATTGTTCTGCTTTGCCGCTGTTATAACTGTGACGGAAATAATAAGCTAAAGCATCTAAATTTTTTTGATATTCCTTTTGTTTTTCCAGAAGATAACGTCGGATAGCGAGCTGAGAGGCATAAGGTTTCTGGTCTTTGGGAATATAGGTTTTGGTATGTCCATCACTGCGATACCATTTTGTTCGATTACCACATCTGGTGCAGATCAGTTTCCCTTCGGGAAGCTGTTGTAACTGTTTCTGAATGTCTGTCAGTTTTTGCTGCAGCTGTTCTTGTTGCAAAAGCATAGTTTCGTAAAATGATATAAAAAACACCCCTTCCATATAGATTTATTTTATTAAAACATATGAGCGTAAATTGGTAAAGCATTTTTGCACTTTAATTTGTAATTTATGAAGATAATCTGAAACTTTTTTGGGCATCTGAACGTCTAATAAGCAGAAAGGAGCAAAAGAGAGCATGAAATATCCGGATATAAGCAAAGCTGTCGAACAGGAAATACTGGCTTCTTATGATAAACTTTACCGGCTTGCATTTTCATACGTGAAAAATGAGCAGGACGCTATGGACGTTGTGCAGGAGAGCGTATACAAAGCCATGAAAAATGCCAGTCAGATCAAAGAGAAAAAATATATCAAAACATGGCTGTGGCGCATTGTGATTAACACGGCGGTAGATGCAACCCGGCATCAGTCAAGGTTCGTGAGCGATGATCAGGTTCAGGAGGAAGGACAGGAGGATCGCTATGAGGACACGGATATCATGGCTGCGCTTGATACGCTCGAGGAAAAAGAGCGTAAGGTGATCATGCTGAAAGTTTTTGAAGAGTGGACAATCCGCGAAATTGCGGATTGTCTGCATGAAAATCCGAATACGGTGAAATCAATGCTTTATCGTGGCCTGAAAAAATTAAGAGGAAAAGTGGAGGCGGAGATGGTATGAGCAGATTAGATGATATCAAAGCGGCATATGATAACATTCAGGTGCCGGCGGAATTAAAAGAACGTGTGCTGCAAAGCATGGAACGCGGCAAAAAGGATGCGTGTGGAGAAAAAAAAGAATCCGGCAAAGCGTTTGCCGGAAAAAGTGAACGGAATCAAAAGAAAGGTCACCTGCTTCTGTTTGTCCGCGCGGCAGAAGCAGTGGCGGCAGCAGTTGCAGTGCTGGTCATCAGTGTCAATGTCAGTCCAACAGTGGCTAATGCAATGGAACAGGTGCCGGTATTTGGTGCGATTGTTAAAATCGTGAATTTTACCACGTATTCGGATAAGCAGGAAAAAAAGCAGATGGAAGCAACGGTCAGGGTGCCGGAAGTAAAAGTCATCGGAACAGATGGAAAACCACTGACCAGAGAATCAAAGGAGTTAAATGCAGCAGTATCCGGATATCTGGACAAAATCATTCAGATGTACAGGAAAGACGTGGCAGCTGTCAGTGACGGAGAGGAAGGACATGAGGAAATCACTTCGGATTACCGGATTGTCACAAACAATGAGCGGCTGTTTAGTCTTCGCGTGGATACGGTTATTGCCATGGGAGGTTCGGACAGTTTTACAAAGATATACAATATTGACAAAAAGACCGGAAAGATGATTACACTGAAAGATTTATTCCACGAGGGAAGTGATTATAAAAAGCGTATTTCTGACAGTATAAAAGAACAGATGCGTGCCCAGATGAAAAAGGACAGCAGTAAGACATATTTTCTGGATGATGATCAACCGGAATGGGATTTTAAGCAGATTAAGGATGATGCGGATTTTTATATCAGCGACAATGGAGAGTTAACGTTTGTCTTTGACAAGTATGAGGTGGCTCCGGGATATATGGGTCTGGTAGAATTTTCGGTTCCGACAGAGAAGCTTTCAGATATCGTTAAGGATGGATATTTACAGTAGGATGAAAAGGCGTGCACTGCACGTCTTTTTTTATGCCCTATGTTGAAAAATGCATACCGGCATAATATGCGGCAAGAGTTTTTCGAAAATCTGTCATTCGCCTGCGGCTTATGTAAGCGTATTGTCCATTGTCCATAAGGATACGGTCATTCTGCACTTCTTTTATATGGGAAAAATTTACAAGCATACTTCGGTGTGTGACATAAAAGTACGGTTGAGAGAGCTGATCTTGCCAAAAAGCAAATGGCTGGATACAGTGATAGATACCATACAAAGTGTGTACAACAGAGTGTCGTTTTTCTGATTCGACAAAAATAATATCGCGGGTTTGAACGGGAACAAATCCGGTGGTGGTCTGAATGGTAATCCGGGAGGATTGTTCATAATATTTCACAATGGCAGCATCCATATTTCGGAAAAACCGTGCATGGTCAATTGGTTTTGTCAGATAGGCAAAGCAGCCAAAATGCATGGCGGGATCAAGAAAATCGGGATGAGAAGTGACTGCAAGAATTATGGTATAAGGGTGTGTTTTTTTAACATATTACCTACATAGATTCCATCATGTCCGGGCAGTTCCATATCTAAAAACAACATATCAATTTCTCCGGTATCCGAAAGGACAGAGTTTCCGTCCGGATAGCATACAGGAGATGGAAACGTGAGATTATTTTTGGCAAAATAATCGTTTAACAGTTCCTGAAGTTCATCTAAAAATATAGGGTTATCATCACAAATCAAAATGCGCATGGGTCACCTGTTCTTTCTGTGGATACATAGTTAGGATCGTCTGGAATATATGTTCATGATCGAGGTAAGCAGTTTGTAATTCTCCATGATAAGTATCGGCAATTCTGCGGATACTCTTCATACCGAAACCGTGCGTGGAGGACTCTTTTTTGGTTGTCAGCCATTCATGCCGGGAATTTTGTGGTGGTCGGTTCATACATGAATTTTTCATGGTAAGCAAAATGCCATGCAAGGGAGAAAAAAGCTCCACATGGAGAGAAATCCATCCAGAAGGAACTTTATCGGCAGCCGTTACCGCGTTATCAAGCAGATTGCAGAAAAGTGCAGTCAGGTCAGTATCTGAAAGAAAATCAATGGAGTGATTTTCAATCGCAACTTCAAATCGTATACCTTTTGTGTGGCAGAAGGTCTGATAACGAAGCAGTGTTGCGTTAAGCAGGGTATTATCACAGATGCGAATGGAGGGTGCCAATTGTTCGGAGTGTATGAGTGCCTGGATATATTGGTCAAGTTCGGTGTATCGTTTCTGCTGATTTAAGATGGAAATGGAAAGCAGATGATTCTGGATGTCATGGATCAGTGTCCGGCGGGCAGTGTCCTGTGAAATCAGTGCGGTGTTATATTCCGCAAGATTTTGCTCTTTTTGAAGCTGAAGTTTTAATTGTGACAGTTCAGAGTTACGTTTGTTATTGTAATTGTAGAGTGCATAGACCAGAAATAATATGATGAGGAGCAGCACAGTTGCAATAAAAATAATGCAATTGCCGAATGTGCTTTCTGGAAATTGCAGACCGAATGTGTATAACAGGATACTGACAGCCATAGAGCAGAAAGTGATGGCGGCTAGAAAAAAGAAAGAATGATCTGATACGTGCAGATTGAGTATGAAATTTTTTCTTTGAAGTCGTGCTAAGATATATATTATAAAAAAATAGAGGATTTTACAAATAATGGTTTGAGAAATAAAAAGTTTCGTGTCTGTCCAGTGATGCCAGTATTGAATAATAAAATGCGAAAAGATTGAGGCAATAAATAATTCACTTAAAGTCATGGATAAAAAAATGACCAAAGAATGAAAACAGGCAAGGAGTTTGGATGTGTAATAAAGTCGGTGGACAATAAGGTACGTAGTTAACGTAAATAAAAAAAGATTCAGATAAACATTTTTGAAAAAAGAAAATAACCATAATAATAAATATATAAGAAAAATATATAAAAAGTTTATATAATTCTTTTTTTTCTGTTCAGAGATAAAATTACAATAGAACCATAGTGCAAAACTTTCCATGGTATAAGCAATAAAGTAAACAATTATATTCATACAGTACCACCTGTTTATTCTTTATATGTATTATATATTATAAAAATAATAATGCAACAATATATGATGAAAAAATTAAAATTGAGTTAAAGTTTAAATCTAGAGTCAAAATTATACCGTTTGTGTAAGAATTTTGACCGTTCGCGTAATATATCTTTCTTTTTTCCTTTTTATTTTTTATATTAAAAATGTCACAGAAGATATAGGGGGAAATGAGGATTAGAAGAAGGGAGATGAGAAAGTTTTGAAAAAGATGGTAGCTCATATAGCCGCAAAAACGACGAAAATGATTTTAGATTTATCTATACATGAGGCCGCTAATACGGCATCGTGTGGTATGTTTTATCAGCCACGTATACCAAATGAATTACTAAAAATTAAGAGGAAACATAAGTGATTACTGAAAAAATTGTAAGTTGGCTGATTCGACAAAAGATGATAACACATAAAGAGCGAGAAGTGTATATATATGCTGTGCAATCTTTTTATTTTTGTATAACACCATTGGTATTGTCGATCTTGATAGGAAGAGTTATGAATCAAACCATGGAAGGTCTAATATTAGGATTCATAATAAGTGTAATTCGTAGGTATAGTGGCGGTTACCATGCAAATTCGGTATGGAAATGTCATATTTTATCAATCATTATTTTAATTATAGGTTTATTTATTGTTTCTTACATACATATTGAAATCTGTTTTTTTATTGGCGAAATTGGAGCTGTTTTAAGCTTGTGGATATTAAGTCCGGTTGAGTCGAAAAATCGACCATTAAATGGCTGGGAAAAGAAACAGTATAAAAAAATAACGATGGTAATTACTTTAATATGTATGTGGATCGAAATCATTTTTTCCTTGTGTGACAGAAAAAGTTTTGCAATAGCAATAGGAACGGGGGTAATGGTTACGGCAATTACTCAAAGTTCATATTGGCTAAAAATAAAAAAGGAGCGAAGAAGATGAAAAAGAATATGTTAAAAAAAATAGTTGCGGTAGTATGTTGTTTTGGATTTGTTCTAAGTACTGCAAGACCAGTAATGGCAGCACAGTATGAAGTTAAGATGGAACCATGCCCAAGGTGTGGGCAGTGGAACAGTAGTTATGCGTATGAATCGGATTCCGTATGTTCTACCATTAGTCTTAATAGTGGGCATTATTGTGATGGCTGTCATACAACTATACCAACTGGAGATTACCATATGTATTTGTATACAAGTGATAAGTATTTTTTTATGTGTAAAAGTTCAAAATGTGCAAGATTTAGTGTACCGGATAGAGTGTATACAGTGTTTTATGACAACCCTGCTTATGAACATCATACAAATGGTCAGTTAGATTACTCACACTATCCAAGATCATAAGTTGACATATAAAAATAGAGGGACAGTAATGTTGCTTTGATAATAAGCGTTATTGATTTTTTATCTTTTTTTGATTATAATAAGAACATTAAATGAAAAGGAGACCAGCTATGAAAAGTCAACCATAAATTAGCAAAAAATTTCTTTTTCATATCGGTGGTAAAAAAGGGTAACTTTAATAGAGCTCCC
>OGXH01000871.1_pt1 | contig 22341 bp, 14 predicted proteins | sample 1576241 | NCBI WGS metagenome assembly OGXH01 (sample SAMEA3541529, study PRJEB24748) | human gut metagenome | biome: human gut; feature: human-associated habitat; material: faeces | place: China | collected 2012
CTCCAGCTCAGTACCCGGTTTTACGAAGAACTGCATCTCCATCTGTTCAAACTCACGCATACGGAAAATGAACTGGCGGGCTACGATCTCGTTGCGGAAAGCCTTACCAATCTGAGCGATACCGAAAGGAATCTTCATACGACCGGTCTTCTGTACATTCAGGTAATTGACAAAAATACCCTGCGCTGTTTCCGGACGAAGATAAATCTTCATGGCACCATCGGCAGTAGAACCCATTTCGGTAGAGAACATCAAATTGAACTGACGTACTTCAGTCCAGTTCTTGGTTCCCGAAATAGGACAAACAATCTCTTCATCAATGATAATCTGACGAAGTTCATCCAAATCATTGTCGTTCAAAGCTTTTGAGAACCGTTCATGTAAAGCGTCGCGCTTGGCCTGATGCTCCAGAACACGACCGTTGGTGCTACGAAACTGAGCCTCATCAAAAGCATCACCGAATCTCTTGGCAGCCTTGGCCACTTCTTTGTTTATCTTCTCGTCATATTTGGCAAGCTGGTCTTCAATCAGCACATCGGCACGATAACGTTTTTTAGAATCGCGGTTGTCAATCAGAGGATCATTGAATGCGTCCACATGTCCGGAAGCCTTCCAAATAGTAGGATGCATAAAAATAGCAGAATCAATACCTACGATGTTCTCGTGCAGCAGCACCATACTCTGCCACCAATATTGCTTGATATTATTCTTCAACTCCACTCCCATCTGACCGTAATCGTATACAGCGCCCAGTCCGTCATAGATATCACTGGACGGAAATACAAAACCATACTCTTTACAGTGCGATACTAATTTCTTAAAAACATCTTCTTGTGCCATTTTCTTATCTGTTTATTCTTACACTTTTGTTGTTTTTTCCTGTTTTCAACCTTTAATAAGGGCGAAATAATATGCAAAGTAAATGATTTTTTTCAATAAAAGTCGTATTTTTGCGTGCATATCATCAGAACATTAAGGAATTTAAATATATATGAGCGACGATTTTATTGATAAAGAGGAACAAAACGAAGAAAATATCCCCACGCCGGAGAACGGACACTTGGACTATAAACCTGCCGATACCAAAAACACAGGGGTGAAGCACCAGCTGAGCGGAATGTATCAGAACTGGTTTTTGGACTATGCCTCTTACGTAATACTGGAACGTGCCGTACCGCACATCAATGATGGTTTGAAACCTGTCCAAAGACGTATCCTCCACTCTATGAAAAGATTGGATGACGGCCGATATAACAAAGTTGCAAACATTGTAGGACATACCATGCAGTTTCACCCGCACGGCGATGCTTCCATAGGCGATGCGTTGGTGCAGCTAGGCCAAAAGGATCTGTTGATAGACTGTCAGGGAAACTGGGGTAACATACTGACAGGCGACGGTGCCGCTGCCCCCCGTTATATCGAAGCACGTCTGTCCAAATTCGCATTGGATGTGGTTTTCAATCCCAAAACCACCGAATGGCAAGCATCATACGACGGACGAAACAAAGAGCCGATCACCCTACCTGTCAAATTCCCGCTCTTGCTCGCTCAGGGAGTAGAAGGTATTGCTGTGGGCCTTTCTTCCAAAATCCTGCCACACAATTTTAACGAACTGTGTGATGCCTCCATTGCCTATTTGCGTGGTGAGGAATTCAAACTCTATCCCGATTTCCAGACAGGAGGCTCTATTGATGTATCACGCTACAACGATGGAGAACGCGGCGGAATGGTGAAAGTACGTGCTAAAATCAATAAAATAGACAACAAAACATTGTCCATAGCCGAAGTACCTTTCGGAAAGACTGTCCCGGGGGTATGCGACTCTATTGTCAAAGCCAGTGAAAAGGGAAAAATCAAGATCCGGAAAGTGGAAGATCTTACTTCTGAAAAAGTGGAAATCCTAGTGCACCTTGCTCCGGGAGTATCCTCGGACAAAACCTTGGACGCGCTCTATGCATTTACTGATTGTGAAGTAAGCATATCTCCCAATTGCTGTGTAATTGATGAAAAGAAGCCCCACTTCCTTACAGTCAGTGCCGTCCTTAAAAAAGCCACGGACAACACGTTGTCCCTGCTTCGTCAAGAGTTGGAAATACACAAAGGAGAATTGCTTGAAAACCTTCATTTCGCATCATTGGAAAAAATCTTTATCGAAGAACGGATTTATAAGGAAGTAAAGTTCGAGCAATCCGAAAATACAGATGCCGCCTGCGAATTCATTGATGAACGGCTGACTCCTTTCTATCCGCAATTTATCCGTGAAGTGACCAAAGAGGATATTCTGAAGTTATTGGATATCAAGATGGCCCGGATTCTGAAGTTCAACAAGGATAAAGCAGATGAGAACATAACCCGTATCAAGGAACAGATTGAAGAAATAAACAATCATCTGGCACATATCGTAGAATATACCATTGACTGGTATCAGATGTTGAAAGATAAATATGGCAAACAATACCCCCGCCGTACAGAGTTACGTAACTTCGATACCATTGAGGCGGCGAAGGTAGTGGAAGCTAACGAAAAACTCTATATCAACCGCGAAGAAGGCTTTATCGGCACCGCCTTGAAAAAAGATGAATTTATAGCCAACTGTTCAGATATTGACGATGTGATTATCTTCTATAAAGACGGCAAATACAAAGTGGTTCGTGTAACAGACAAAATGTTTGTCGGCAAGAATGTTCTCTATGTCAATATCTTCAAGAAAAACGACAAACGTACCATATACAATGTGGTCTATCGGGATGGAAAAGAAGGGTTTCACTATATCAAACGATTCAACATTACCTCCATCACCCGCGACCGTGAATATGATGTAACGCAAGGTACGCCCGGCTCACGTATCGTTTACTTTACAGCCAATCCCAATGGGGAAGCGGAGGTTATCAAGATTACCTTAAAGCCGAATCCGCGTATCAAAAAAATCATATATGAAAAAGATTTCAGTGACATCAATATAAAGGGACGCCAGTCCATGGGCAATATCCTGTCTAAATACGAAGTACATAAAATAGCCTTGAAACAACGTGGCGGCTCTACCCTGGGTGGAAGAAAAGTATGGTTTGACCGGGATGTACTCCGCTTGAACTATGACGGACGCGGTGAATATCTGGGAGAATTCCAAAGTGACGAATTGATTTTAATAGTCCATGAAAATGGAGAATTCTATACCAGTAACTTCGATTTGAACAATCATTATGATCCGGGGATCCACATCATCGAGAAGTTCGATGCCAACAAGGTATGGTCCGCCGCTTTATTTGATGCCGACCAGGGATATCCTTATCTGAAACGATTCACTTTTGAATCCACTTCACGCCGTCTCAATTATTTGGGCGAGAACAAGGAAAGTCGTTCTATATTGCTTACTTGTGTGGCTTATCCACGCATACAAGTCATATTCGGAGGACATGACAGTTTCCGTGATCCATTGGAAATAGATGTGGACGAATTCATCGGAATCAAGAGTTTCAAAGCGAAAGGAAAACGAATCAGTACTTACAACATTGAACAAATAAATGAACTGGAACCTTTACGCTTCCCCGAACCTTCCAAAGAAGAGGACGGTGCGGAAGAGGGGACTGATGAAAACGAAGAAACTGCCGAAATTGAAGATCCGGATCATGGTAAGAGTGAAACAGATATCATTGATGAAATTACCGGCCAGATGAAACTGTTTTAAAAAATGAAGAAAATTCTCCTGTTATTACTGTCCCTGTTTTTGGGTCTGTCTTCGCAGGCGCAGGAAGACAGCTTACAAGCAAACCGCTACGTTATGAGAGCTACTCTTTACGGTGCCGGTTTTACAAATATATTGGACACCTATCTTTCACCGATGGAATATACCGGACCCGAAATTCGTATCCTGCGTGAAAGTATGCGCATGACCAAACTGATGAATGGCAACGTGTCTGTTCAAAGTCTGTTCCAAGCCAATCTGTCCCTGACAGAGAATAAAGCAGAAACAAGTAATGAAATGGCAGGTATGGTCAATTGGAATTATGCACTGCATTACCAGTTCCGGCTGACAGAAAACTTGAAGATACTGGCGGGTCCCATGCTGGACTTGAACGGCGGGTTCATCTATAACATGCGAAATTCCAATAATCCCGCCCAAGCTAAAGCATATGTCAATCTGGCGGCATCGGGTATGGTCATCTATCGGTTTCATATCGGTAACTATCCGCTGATAGCCCGTTATCAAGCCAATCTGCCTGTCATGGGGATTATGTTTTCCCCGGAATACGGACAATCTTATTATGAGATATTCAGTTTAAAGAATGGCGGCAAGAATGTGCTGTTCACTTCCCTGCATAACCAACCTTCCTTGCGACAGCTGGTTACATTGGATTTTCCTATCCGGTCGGTCAATATGCGTTTCGGATACCTATGTGATATCCAGCAGGCGAAAGTCAATAATCTGAAAAGTCATATATGGTCACACGCCTTTATGATAGGTTTCGTGAAAAACTTTTATTTATTAAAAGGTAAGAACAAAGTGGCGATGCCCAGCCGGGTCAGCCCTTATTAATATAGAGGATGAAAAGAAATAGTTATATTTTTATCAGTCTGTTATTGTCTGTTGTATTATTTACTTCGTGCATCACGGAGGACGAATACGACAACTCCCCCGAAGGCAACTTCGAAGCATTATGGCAGACTATCGACCGCCAGTATTGTTTCCTTGACTATAAAAAGCAGGAATACGGATTGGACTGGAATGAAATATACAGCCAGTATAAACAGAGAATATCCAAAGGCATGAATAATGAACAGTTATTCGAAGTTCTGGCAGATATGCTGAACGAGTTGCGTGACGGACACGTAAATCTGTCTTCCAAACTGGAGTACTCCCAATATCGTGAATGGTTTGACAGCTATCCGGCCAATTTCAGCGACAGCATCCAACGTGTTTATCTAGGTAAGGATTATGCCCAATCCTCGGGTATGAAGTATCAGATATTCGAGGACAATATAGCCTATATTTATTGTGGCAGTTTCCAATCGGGCATCGGTGAAGGAAATCTGGACGAGGTTCTAAACAAACTGGCTATTTGTGATGGATTGATTATTGATGTGCGAAATAATTCGGGTGGTAATCTTACCACAGCCGAGAAATTAGCCGCACGTTTCACGAATGAAAAAGTGCTGGTAGGCTATATGTCCCATAAAACCGGACCGGGGCACAATGACTTCTCCACTCCCAAAGCAGTTTGGCTGGAACCGTCACTAGACCGTGTACGCTGGCAAAAACAGGCGGTAGTGCTGACTAACCGCCGCTCTTTCAGCGCCACTAATGATTTTGTGAACAGAATGAAAATACTTCCCAAAGTGACCATCATCGGTGACAAAACAGGTGGCGGTTCCGGCCTGCCCTTCTCCTCCGAACTGCCCAACGGCTGGTCTGTCCGCTTCTCGGCCAGCCCCATGTACGATGCGGATATGCAACATCTGGAATTCGGTATAGATCCGGACATCAAAGTCAATATGAGTTCAGAGGATATGCAACGCAATGTAGATACCATTATTGAGGCTGCACGTGAATATTTACATAGCCACAAAGAATAATTTTCTAAAAATCTTTGGTACTTAAGAAATATTGCTTATCTTTGCACCCGCTTACCAAAAGCAATGTCGCGCGTGTGGCGTAATTGGTAGCCGCGCCAGACTTAGGATCTGGTGTCGTGAGACGTGTAGGTTCGAGTCCTATCACGCGCACAAGTTTCCGTATAGAAACAGACAAAAGCCCTCGAAATTATCCGATTTCGAGGGCTTTCTTTACTAGAAGAAACTAGTTCTCAAAAATCATGTGGCATACTAAAATTTCACATTTATTTTTTTCCCTTTATAAAGCACTGTCTTTTCACTTCCATCCGGCATTCGAACTGTAAACTTCCGCTCATCCAGCATCCCTTCATAGCAGCCACGGCGTGCATCAATAGTCAATGTCCGCTTGGCATCATTCCAAGTCATCGGAATTTCAGTATAAGCACCGTTTTCGTAATTATAGTTATTGCCTTCATCCTCATAAAGCACAAAATTACCATCGGCACCAGGATAAACACAAACCTTGAGATTGTCCCATTTCTTCTCGGTCACGTATTGCACATCGGGACCTAACGGCACGATGCTTCCAGCACGTACATAAAGCGGAATACGATTGAACACAGTCGTCACCTTCAGCTTCTGCCCACCTTCTGCCACTTCGTTCGTCCAAAAATCATACCATTGGCTACCGGCAGGCAAATATAGTTCCATTTCTTTAGATTGAGTAAAATCGACAGACAATAGAGGGATATCAGACTCCTGCGCTTTGCAGCCCCACCCTTCATTCTCTTTCAAGATTTGCTGTGCCTGCTCAGGAGTGTATTGGGCATGTAATACAGGTGCCACCAAAAAGGATGATCCAAACATATACTCACTGCCCATGTTCCATGTCTTAGGATCACTGAGAAAATCCATGAATAGTGCCCGCATAAACGTGGAATTACGATGACTTACTTCCCAAGATGTAGAATAGATATAAGGCATCAACGAATAACGGAGTTTTATAGCATCAACCAATGCATCATACACCGGCTCACCAGCTTTACCATAGAGGAAAATTTCGCGAGGTGCATCAGCCCCGTGACTACGCATCATTGGACAAAATACACCGAATTGCGCCCAACGCACATACAATTCATGGAACATAGGATTTTTTGTAGCCGTTCCACCTCCCAAGCTATTGTTATAAGAACCGGCAAAGAATCCGCCAAGGTCAGTATTCCAATGCGGCATTCCCGTCAGAGAAAAATTCAACCCGGCAGTAATTTGCCTACGAAACATATCCCATGAAGATCCTACATCGCCCGTCCATACATTTGAGCCATAACGTTGTTGCCCCAAGAATCCTGAACGGGTCAAGATAATGACACGCTTATCGCGAGTCAGAGCACGCTGATGATCAGACACTCCGCCTACTGTTACGAGCGGAAAAGCGTTCCGTACGCTACGGAAGGAACCGGAATAAGTCTGTCGGTCGAAATCCGAATCTTTGGGGTTAAAGTGGTCAGGTTCTGTCGAGTCCATCCACCATCCGTCCATGCCAAGCTGAAAGATACCTTTGTTCAAGTAATTCCAATAAATATCACGAGCCTTCGGATGATATGGATCATAAACCTTCACGCCAGAAGGATAATCAAAGTTAGGCGGCCATCCTTCCACACCCGATTCGGGCCATGTAGCCATATCCATCAGCAACCCTTCCTTCTCAAGTTCCTTGAAAGGTTTAGTCTTTGGACCAAAAGAAGACCAAATGGAAATCATCATGTGTGCATTCAAGCCGTGGATTTCATCAATCATCCTTTTCGGATCACGGTACTCGTAATTCAGGAACTCCATTGCATTCCATAAATAGTTACTTCCCCAATATTGCCAATCCTGAATGATACAGTCAAGCGGTATGCCCAATTCACGGTATTTCTTCACAACACTTACCACTTCATCCTGGCTCTTATAGCGCTCTTTGCTTTGCATAAATCCATAACTCCACAAAGGCATCATAGGAACAGAACCGGTCAGCAAGCGAATCTGTGCAATTACACCGTCAGCCGAACCGCCATACATGAAATAATAATCGATACAATCGCCTACATCTGAACGGAACGACGTTTCCTCTTCATTGTCAACATACATCGTACCTGCATAATTATCCCAAAATACACCATATCCCTTAGTCGACTGAAAAACAGGAGTTACGTCTTCTGTATTGCCTTGCACCAGATACTTCTCTATTCCACGTTGCATCATCTGTCCGTTTTGAAGTTGTCCAAGTCCATAAAGCCCTTCATCCTTATCGGTTTTAAAACTTTGGTAAACAGAATAAGTAGCCCGCCCTGCGTCATTGACAGGTATGAATGCCTTCACATTCTCCAATTCCTTCAATAGGGGCATCCCATTACGTGTTTCATAAATCAGAACACCTGTTTTTGTGTCTAGTTTCACCGTCAGTAAACGGCTCTTCATTACAATATTGCCATCTTCCGACGTAGAAACTTTAAGAACCGTTTTTTCAGGTCTTGCAATAACCGAAAGACTTTTCTTATCTACCGATTGCCCATGCGGCATTTTCAACACGCGCAGACTATTAGCATTAAACCATTGCACTTCCACATCTATCTTTTTCCCAAAAATAGAAGCCTTAATGCCTGTTTCTGTCCGCTGATATTCCTGCGACCACACCAAAGTGGTCAACAGACAACAGAATGTAAAAATAAGTTCTCGTTTCATAAACTCTAACTTTATATTAGTTATCAATAAGTATTAATTAACCTTCCACCAATCCAGCATAAACTATTTTTATTCTATCTCTTCAAAGGGATAAGCTTATCTATCATCATTAATAAAAACTTCCATAGCAATATCAAAACAATTGTCTATATGCTAAAAACACTTACCCTTATCCTATTTCCTCAACTTAACCCATACCACAAAACCTCCGCGAGGCTGGCACTCTATATTCAATTCTTTGGTATCGAATGCCGAATTTTCAATTTTTATTTGTTTCCCATCAGTAGTATCCGAAAACAGTTGGATAAGCTGAATAGAATCTTTAATAAACTCCAAATTCACACGAAATGATTTTGTATTTTCCGTACCATTCAAACCGGAAATATACCAACTATCCTTACTTTTACGAGCAATAACAACACTTTCAGCCGGATAACCGGACAGCAGTCTGGTATCCTCCCATGCAACCGGAAGATACCTGATAAAGTTCTGTACCTCTACCGGTTGTTGCCTATACCCTTCAGGACGATCTGCCAAATGCTGTAGAGCCGACTCAAAAATAACAAGTAACGCCAATTCATGCGCATCGGTAGTGATATGTGGATGTTGTGAATTGGTAAATGTACAAGGCGTATAGTCCATCGGACCTATCACATTACGGGTAAAAGGCAAGGTACAATTATGCCAAGCTGCATTATCAGTCAATGTCGGTTTATTATTATACCATTCGGCCCCATATACCGCTTCCACACTCATCAGGTTTGGGTATGTCCGTTGCCAGCCTCTGGGAATAGCTGCCCCATGAAAATTGACTAACAATTTATGCCTGGCTGCATCCTCCAGCAAATCAATATAATAATTCATCGTACCTATAGAATCTCCACCAAAAAAGTCTATCTTAACTCCCTGAATACCTATTTCTTTTAGCCATTCAAATTCTTTGTCACGCACTTCCGGGGTATTCAACCGATATAACGGAGTAGGATCACACCATGCAGTAGAAGAATTATACCATATCAAAGGAGTTACATTTTTCTCTTTACAATAGTTCATTGCATCATTCAGATTTCCTCCATTCCCCATTGCATCCCATTCCCAATCAATCAACATATAGGGCAAATCAAAGTCTGCGGCAAAATCAATATATTTCTTCACTATTTGATAATCCTTAGAACCATGATTATATGCCCAATATATCCAAGAGACCAATCCAGGTTTTATCCATTGGGTATCTTGGATTTTACATGGTTCACTCACATCAGTTACCAAAGTCGATTCGACAATATCAGCTAATGTTCCTATGATAGCGACACGCCAAGGTGAATACCAGCCGGATGGGCATATCAACCGTTCATCCGATAATTTTATCTTATAGATAGAAGAATCAGCTGCATTAGTAAGATAAGCTCCTGTGTTATCACGTAATATGTTGGCTTCGGTTAATAGTACAAAAGCGCTGTCCGAAGGTTGGAACAATGTTGGAAAACTCCACTCACGTCCCTCATTATCTGCAACGCCGTCCGTATTTGGCCAATAAAAGCCCTCATAACCTACAGTAAATTTTTGTGTCCAACGCTTGATACCTGGAGTAAAAGCAAATGCAGTGTACTCATCAAGAACCACAATCTCTTCTTTGGTTTTAGGAAGATGATAACGGAAAGCTATACCATCATTATAAACCCGGAAAATAAGATCTACCCGAAGTCCTTTGACATTTTCAAACCGATAAGTACATTCATTAGCCTCATTATGGCAATGCCTGCGTTTACCAGTCAGCATTTCATAATCATCAACTACAGAAGTTACAGGAGTTGAGCTTATCAATTTAAAGCAATCATCCGTATCCGACGTTTTTAGACCTATTTCAGGTAATGACATCATTTTAACTTTATCCCGCCCACTATGATAAATAACAGAAAAACCTTTTTCAGCATGATATTCAATGGCTATCTTACCGTTAGGAGATTGTAATAAATTGTTTTGCATCGTACATGAAATGCAGGATAAGCACAACAGTGCAATGATAGTAAAATATTTCATAATCATTAAATTGTTCAATGTACCTTCTATTATATTTTAAGGAAAAAGAGAATACTTCATCAGCACCCTCTCTTTCCTCTCTTTTTTAATTATTCATATAGATAAAACATACGTTCCATCATACTCCATTTTTCTTTAGCAAGTTCCCCTTTCCTGCATTGTTGGAATACCGATACAAAATCTTCCCATTCCTGCTGTCGGGGTAAAGTCGCAAGTTTAGCCATAGCAGATTCCCAATCGAAATCAATAGGAGTTTCGACAATCATGAATAACCGATTACCGCATATATATATTTCCATTTCTAAAATACCAACTGAACGGATCCCCTCTCTGATCTCCCGCCACGACTTCTCCTTACTGTGGCACTCCCGATACTTCGCTATCAGCTCCGGATCATCCTTCAAATCCATTGTCTGACAATATCTCTTTACCGGATAGCCATATCTTTTCATTTCATATCCATTTTCTTTCATCTTATCTTAAACTTAATCCTGCTTAATTATATCCCTCATTCTGTTTCAGATTCTTATTTACATTCAAATCATTTTGAGGAATAGGAAAATATCGGTTATGGGGTGCCCATGTACGTTTCTCAAATTGATAATACATATTTTCATCCACCGGAGAAGCAGTAGCCCCACTCCCTCTATAATTACGAGCTTGAGGATCATCCGACAATTTTACTCCGGTAAATGTATGATTAAGTTCTTTCTCGGCAATGCCCCAACGTAACACGTCATAATATCGAAGCCCCTCGAATGCCAGTTCCACACGTCTTTCTTTACGAACTGCTTCACGAACAAGTTCCTGTGTCGCTACGTCTGTCTTTTTTATTCCAACCAATTTCACACGATCACGTATATCATTGATAGTCAAATCCAATAAATTCTGGTCTACTGCATTCGGCTGCGATTCATTTACCGCTTCCAGATAGCTTAATAGAACCTCAGCATAACGCATAATAGGAGTATAAGTGGGAGTAGAACCTAAATTATTAGTTATAGACGGATCACAACCTTTCTTCGGACAATATCCATTAAATAAGGCAAATTTATTATAGCTATCTGCAGTATTAGCTCCCTTAAAGCAATCATAAATTATATCATTATACTTAGTTCCCTCATAACTTCCCAAAGGAGGTAAAAAAATAGAAGCATACAAGCGCAAATCCCGATTAACATAAGGATCATTCTCATCATAAACCTCAGAAGTCTTAATGTCCTTGCCGTCTGCACAGAAATATTCTTTCACCAATTCGTTATATGGTGAGAACTGATGCCACCCTCCATAAGCAGCTTCAGGATATAAATATTGATAACGTGAATTAGTATACAAATCCTTTATCCCCATAATACAAAATATTATCTCAGGGCTATATTCACCTCCTATTTGAAAAAGTTTCTCATAGCTGTCCTCTCCATTACGACGATCCAATTCATATATTCCCGACTCAATCACACTACGTAAAATAGTAGCAGCATCTCCCCATCTCTCTTGTGCCAGATAAAGACGACTTAAAAGTACCTTAGCCGCCCCCCTGGTAAACCGGCCATATTCCTCTGAAGAATATTGGACAGGCAACAAGTCTATAGCAGTCTTCAAGTCCTTCTCCACTTGCGAATAGACTTCAGTCTGAGGTGTTTGAGAGATAGAATTCGCTTCGTCCACCGACAGAGTTTTCAAAGGCATAGGAACATCCTTATAATAAAATGCCAAATTTAAAAAGAAATAAGCTCGTAAACACTTCACTTCGGCAGACCACTGTTCTTTTTTAGATTCTTCCATCGGACAGTCCGTAATATTCTCTAGAAAAGTGTTGTACTTAGCTATTTGCGTATATGCATTTCCCCAATACCAACGTAAATTACTGTTAGTAGCCACCGTATTGGAACTAGCCATTAAAGTAGAAAAATTTTCCTTTTCCGTTCCGTTTCCACCTGCAAAATCCAAATAGAGCAACCCTTGTGGCGTAGCAAAATCATCATGCGACCAACCAGTCTGGAAACGATAACATCCTGTCAAAGCCAACATGGCATCCCCTTCACCAGTCCAAAAACTACCATCAGAAATTGCTGAAGGTGGCTCCTTATCTAATAAATCCGAGCAACCAGTTGTTACTAGTGATACAGCCAAAGCACATAAACAAGCCTTTGTCATTCCTAATGTATTATATATATTTTTCATAATGATTCTTGATTGAATGATTTACTTAGAACTTGAAATTAAATCCGAATGAATAAATACTATTGACCGGATAATAAGAGGGAGAATCCCCTGTTCCTATCTCATTTTCAGGATCCCAACCTTTATAGAAACTATTGAAAGAGAACAGATTTTGTCCGCTTACATAAACACGCACATTTTCCAAACCTATTTTTTTAGTCCATGCTTTTGGGAATGTATATCCTATTTGTATATTCTTGACTCGTAAGAAACTAGCATTACGGACCCAATAATCAGAAGTTTGAAGATTAGTGTCATTCATATTCAAAGTTTCCAATCGAGGATATTCAGCCCATTTATCAGGATTTTCTTCCTTCCAACAAGATTCAGCCTGCCATCTCTGTATCTGTCCACCGTTGTAGAATGCATAAGCCATATAAGATCCTATCAAACGCTTATGACCTCCTAAACCTTGTAATAAAGCTGAAAAATCAAAACCTTTATAAGAAGCGGAAAGATTCAAACCATAATAAAACTTCGGGGTAGTACTTCCCAATACGGTACGATCATATTGCGCATCCACCTTACCATCGGGAACCCCGTCAGGACCACTAATATCTTTGTATTTCACATAACCAGGTTTCAATCCTGACTTACTTACCAATTGCTCAGGAGCCGCATCTATTTCCGCTTGGTCTACAAACAGTCCATCAGTTTCATATCCATATATAATACCTATCGGTTGCCCTACAATTCTGTTATTATTAATTTCTTCGGTAGCTCCGTTCGCCAATTTCTCAACTGCATTTTTTACCCATGTAAAATTAGGAGAAATACTAAACCGGAAATCACGTCCTATTTGTCCGTTATAAGTCAGATTTATTTCAATTCCTTCGTTCGAAACAGCTCCAACATTAGATTGTCCGACTTCACGTCCCATAATACTAGACACCTCAACTGGTGCTAAAATGTCCGAAGTATATTTATAAAAATAATCCAATGTTCCACTAAAACGTCCATTCAATAAACTAAAATCTAAACCAATATCCGTTATAGCCGTCTTTTCCCAAGTAATTTCCGGATTATTATAGGTTTTCATGTAAGCCCCAGACTGAAGAGTTGCCGGATTTCCAAAAGGATAATCATGTCCAAGTTCATAAATCTGTTGGTAAGGATAAACACCTATATTTTGATTACCAAGTACACCATAGGAAGCACGCAATTTCAAATTATCAACTACAGCTGAAACTGCCGCATTCTTCCAAAAATCCTCCTCAGAAATTCTCCACCCTGCAGAAACTGACGGGAAAAGTCCCCAACGATGACCGTCCGCAAAACGTGACGATCCATCATAGCGCAAATTAGCCTCTAATAAATAACGATCTTTCCATGCATAATTTATACGCCCGAAAAAAGAAAGCAACGCATATTCTTCCAATGAACTATCATTAGTAGCTGTTGATTTATCTCCAGAACCTAATTCATACAAATAATTATTAGGAAACGTATTTCTATAACCTTCCAAACCTTTATTATTAGATTGCTCCACAGAAGTACCCGCCAATAACTTAAAAGTATGATTTTTAATTTGTTTTTCATAAGTAGCTAATGCTTCAAAGGTAGTATACGTATTATTTGCAGTCCATACATTTAAAGTAGCGGGCCCCACTGTCTTACTATCATCAAAATAAGTATCAGCCCGGTACGCTTTATCATATTTAGTCCAGTAATTCACCCCAGCTTTACCTATAAAAGAAAGTCCGTCTACAGGAGTATTCCATGTCAATTGTCCGGAAGCACTTATATTTCTACTCACATTCTGTACAAAAGATTCACTCGCCAACCACGCTTCCGGACTATAATTATCCTGATATCCAAAACTTCCATCCGACTTTTGCCCGGCATAAATAGGTCCCTGACGAACAGCATATCCTATCATTCCATCAATACTTTGTGGTTCGCCATTAGGAGCATTATATTTATTATTATAAGCATTAATATTCAAATTAAGCATCAGCCCTTTGGCGATTTCACTTTTCATAGTAAACAGTGCAGTCATTCTTTCATTAGACGTTTTTGCCGTCATACCTTCCTGATTTCTATAACCTACTGATAAATTATAACTTGTCGTAGCATTTCCTCCTTGTATGCTGAGATTATGTTGGTGTTGAAAACCAGAACCAGATTCCAACAGCCATTTTAAGTGATTTACATTCGGATAATTATCCGGATCAGATCCATCTCTATACTTTTGAATCTGTTCAGGTAAATAAGCTTCCTGCTTACCCATATTCCGCATAGCCATATTATAATATTCCGCATATTCCCATGATGGTAAAAAATCAGGCAATTCCGTAGGCCGTTGCCAACCAAAAGAATTACTATATGTAATAGTCGTTTTACCTTGTGCACCCTTCTTTGTTTCAATCAAGATCACCCCATTAGCAGCACGATTACCATAAATAGAAGCAGAAGCTGCATCTTTCAAAAAAGAAATGCTCTGAATATCATTAGGATCTACATCATCAATGTTACCTGATAAACCATCAATCAAAACCAATGGATCTGTTCCAGCTTTTGAAAATGTACCAGTTCCACGAATTTTAACAGTTGCTCCTTGTCCGGGACGACCTGAAGTTTGCAATACACTTAAACCTGGAGCCAAACCTGCCAGTGCTTGAGCAGTACTCATAACAGGCTTACTAGCCAAGTCTTCAGCTGAAACAGCAGATACGGCTCCTGTTAAATTCACCTTTTTCTGTGTTCCATATCCAACTACAACTACTTCTTCCAACTTTTTTGTATCTTCTTCCATTATAATACGAAGTAACTTGTTACTTTCAACCTTTATTTCTTGCGAAATATAACCTACATAACTTATCTGGAGCATGTTTCCCATTTCAGCAGACAGAGAAAATTTGCCATCCAAATCAGTAACAGTTCCATTGGAAGTACCTTTAACCAAGATACTGACCCCAATTAACGGCTCACCGGAAAAATCAGTAACCAAACCATTGACATTACTCTGTGTCTGTGCCCAAGTAGTATAGCTCAGGCAACACATCAACAAGACCACCAAGAATCTTATTGGCTGCATACATTCTAATCTGTTTTTCATTATTCTATTGATTATTGGGTTAATTTTCAAGACATAACAAAGGCTTACCGACCTAAAAAAGCCGATAAATAAACCTACTTTATGCTATATTCACTTCTTTATCTTAAATACGGGAGCAATCTTATTCAACTGTACATCAGGCATATCAATAACAACTCCTTGCGCTGTACGAGTAAAAGATACCTTTCCATAACCTAACAATTCAATTTTAGTAATTTTATCAGGATACAACTCACTTCCCGTTGCCAGCGATTGAATGACAACTTGCTTTTCTTCCGGCCATGCAAGGACTGTAGCATAGAGATATTTCTTGGTTTGAGTAAAACGGATTTCAGATGCAGTGGCTTTAGTGTAAGCACCTTCATTGAAACCTTGGGCATTAATCTTGATATCAGCATTGGCTATCGGACCTTCTCCGAAGACTTTCCACGGGCGTGTATCATAAATAGCCTCTTTATTCACACTCATCCAGTCACCAAATTCATTTAAAATGGCTTCTTCCTTTTCATCGAAAGTTCCGTCAGCCCGAAGAGGAACACTAAGCAACAAATTACCGTTCTTACTGACCACATCCACTAATAGTTTCACTACATCGGAAGCACTTTTATACCAGCCGTTCTCCGCCAGTCTGGTATCATAATGCCAACCGCCTAAACAAGAACAAGTCTGCCATGGCTCTTCATAAATACTATTGGGAGATCCCCTTTCCACATCCCATACCAAAGCTTTACGTTGTTCATCGGTAAGAATTTTACCAAACATAACAGCACTGAAATCCCCCTTACGAACAACCATGTTGTGATTATAAAAATGTGCGGCAATCTTCAAACCCGCATCACTGATAGGATAAAACGGTACACCAGTCACATCAAAATAAATCAAATCGGGATTATAACGGTTTATTGCATCGACTGTACGATCATAAAAGTTTGTCACATATTCTTGAGTAGGAATACAAACACCATTTCCCCATGCCCATTGACGGTGAATCATACCGTCAGCCCAACTTCCAGCGCTTAACGGATGATTCTGTGCATAAAGTTTTTGAGGATCGTAGCCTTCCCACCACTTACCCTTACCATCTTCTTTAGTCAAACATCCATCGTAGGGTACACCTGCCTTCTCGCCATGACGGTCGTATCGTTGAGCCGGTTCATACCAGCTCCACGCATGGTCCGCATGGAAACTGATACCAAATGGAAGACCGTTTTTCTTAGCTGCTTCAGCCCAGCCCGCCAATATATCCTTCTTAGGGCCTATATTCACGGAATTCCATTCCTGATATTGGCTATCCCATAAATCATAATTATCATGGTGATTACCTAAAGCGAAGAAATACTGGGCACCAATCTTCTTATAAAAGGAAACCAATTTGTCCGGATCCCATTTCTCGGCTTTAAACAAAGGCAATATATCCTTGAAGCCCACTTCAGAGGGATGGCCATAATGTTCCACATGGTGCTTATACTCGCGCGAACCTTCCAAATAGAGAGAACGCGCCATCCAGTCGCCGGACCCTTCCACACATTGCGGTCCCCAATGTGCCCAAATACCAAATTTGGCATTTCTAAACCATTCAGGAACTTTATAGTTCTGCAATGATTCCCAAGTAGGTTCGAACTCTCCCTCCTGCATTTTTTCATTTTTCTCTGAAACAGGTACCTGGTAAGTCTGAGCCTCCAAAACTCCCGTCCAAAGCAACAAAGCCGAAGCCAAAAGAAAATGTTTTGCTTTCATAGTATAATTGCTTTATATGTTTTTCAATTATCAATAGTGCAAATATACAGAGTTGAAACCAATTTATATTATCCAAATGCGCCATTATGTAGGATAATATCGACTTTTACCTGAAATAATTCAAAAATAAATACCAAAACAGGTGATTTGATATGACAATATCGATTTCCCATTGGATTATATATATACTTTTGCTTACTTTGTACAAAACTGAATCTTTCATTCTAATACCTTAAGGAATATGACACAATCAATCGACCAATTACATTTACTTATATTAAATGTAGGACTAGCCATTCACAATGCAGACTGGAACTGGAAAAACGTAAGCAGCCCTTTTACCCGACTCTATTATATAATGGAAGGAACCGCCCAAATAATATTTCCCGATGGAATGCAGGAACTAAAACCACATCATCTATATCTGGTGCCATCATTCACTACCCATAGTTATCAGTGCAATTCTCATTTCACTCATTATTATCTCCATATATATGAAGACCATCAATCGGAATCCGGCATTCTGGAAGATTGGAATTTCCCGATAGAAATACCTGCGGGCAACCTGGAATTACCACTTATTAAAAGGTTATGTGAAATAAATCCTACCATGCAGCTTCCTCAATCCGACCCGACAAGCTATGACAACAACCCCACATTAATCAGAAACATCATTAAAAATAAACAGCGTACCTTCTGTGACAAAGTCGAATCCAGAGGTATAGTATATCAACTTATTGCCCGCTTTTTAAAAGACGCCAAACCTAAAGTGGAAGTCAACGATAACCGTATCCAAAAAGTTTTGTCCCACATCCGAAAAAATATCTATAAAACAGTAGATATAGACTCATTGGCAGCAATCTCATGCCTCTCAAAAGATCATTTTATCCGTCTTTTCAAAAAAGAAGTCGGTACCACACCGCTACAATATATTAATCAGAAAAAAATAGAGAAAGCCCAATTAATTCTGATTACAGAGGATATTCCCGTAAAAAACATAGCCTATCTCCTTGCTTATGAAGACCATTCTTATTTCAACCGCCTATTCAAAAAAATCACAGACGTTACTCCACAGCAATATAGGGAACTATATAAAAAGTAACCGTCTTATTATTTTTACGCAAAGGTTTACGTACTTTTTTCAACCTCTTCCACCATATACCTAAAGGTTATTCCTCTATTTTTGATGCCGGAAATAAATCTAAAAATAAATAGAGCTATGAATTACAATGAAATCGGGAAAACCGGTATGCGGGTTTCCAATCTTAGTTTCGGCGCATCTTCATTAGGAGGAGTTTTTCATGATATCCGCGAAGCAGAGGGTATCAAAGCTGTTTACACAGCAGTAGAGAATGGAATGAATTTTATTGATGTATCTCCCTACTACGGGCACTACAAGGCCGAAACCGTATTAGGCAAAGCATTGAAAGAAATACCACGTGACAAATATTATCTCTCTACCAAAGTGGGACGCTATGGAAAAGATGGAGTCAACACATGGGATTATTCCGGAAAACGTGCAACGGAAAGTGTGTATGAAAGCTTGGACAGACTCCACATTGAATATATCGATCTGATTAATGTACACGATGTAGAGTTTTCAGACATGAATCAGGTAGTCAACGAAACATTACCTGCACTGGTAGAACTTAAAAAGAAAGGTATTGTGGGACATGTAGGTATCACAGACTTGCAATTAGAAAACTTAAAATGGATCATTGATCACTCGGAACCGGGAACAGTAGAAAGCGTACTTAACTTCTGCCATTATTGTCTGAATGACGAGAAACTGACTGATTATCTGGATTATTTTGAATCAAAGAATATCGGCATTATCAATGCCTCCCCCCTTTCAATGGGCTTACTCTCCCAACGTGGGGTTCCTGCATGGCATCCGGCCCCCCAATCACTGGTAGAAGCCTGTCGGAAAGCTGTTCAACACTGCCTGTCCAAAAATTATCCTATAGAGAAACTGGCTATTCAATATTCTGTCAGCAATCCACGTATCGCCACCACTTTGTTCAGTTCGGCCAATCCGGATAATGTATTGAAAAATATAACATATGCCGAAGAACCCATTGATTGGAACCTTGTAAAGGAAGTGCAAGAAATTATCGGAGAACAAATGCGTGTCAGTTGGGCTAATTCATAATACAAAGGAAAATAATGATGGATTTTAACATAATAGATGCACACTCCCATCTTTGGCTACGGCAAGATACGGAAGTCAACGGATTGCCTATCCGTACTTTAACCAACGGACGTTCGTTATTTATGGGGGAAGAACGTCAGATGGTTCCGCCCTTTATGATTGACGGGCGGAATAGTGCCGAGGTTTTTCTCTCGAACATGGACTATGCACAAGTATCGGCTGCCGTAGTCACTCAGGAATTTATTGATGGCATCCAAAATGAATACCTCGCAAAAGTGTCCCATAAATACCCAGACCGTTTCTTTGTATGCGGTATGTGCGAATTTCGTAAACCCGGTTATCTGCAACAGGCCAAGGAATTAATAAGTTCCGGTTTCAAAGCAATAAAAATCCCGGCACACCGCCTTTTTCTAAAAGAAGGAAGAGTCATGCTGAACAGTGACGAAATGATGGAAATGTTCCATTACATGCAAGAAAAAGACATTATCCTTTCCATTGATTTAGCCGATGGGGATACACAAGTACAGGAAATGAAAGAAATCATTCAGGAATATCCGCAGCTTCGAATCGCTATCGGACATTTCGGTATGGTCACCACACCTCATTGGCAAGAACAAATAAAGTTGGCCCGCCATAAAAATGTCATGATAGAATCCGGGGGGATCACCTGGTTGTTCAACAGTGAATTCTATCCGTTTCACAGAGCGGTCAAAGCCATTAAAGAAGCAGCAGATCTGGTAGGTATGGACAAACTGATGTGGGGATCGGATTACCCTCGGACCATTACGGCCATTACTTACAAGATGTCTTACGATTTCATCCTTAAAACGACTGAAATGACACAAGAAGAGAAAGCACTTTTTTTAGGTAAAAACGCCGAAAGATTTTATGGTTTCAAAAATCTCATATCTCTTCCTTACATAAAAAACATGTCAGAATAATCAACTGACACTTATAAATCCATACCATGAAAAATAAGAACTATTATGTACCATTGATGCTCATATTCTGCCTGTTTTTCCTATGGGCTATCAGCAGCAATCTGCTACCTACTATGATAAGACAGCTGATGAAAACCTGTGAGTTAAACGCTTTCGAAGCATCATTCACAGAAACAGCCTACTGGCTTGCCTATTTCATCTGTCCCATTCCCATCGCTATGTTCATGAAAAAATACAGCTACAAATCGGGAATTATTTTCGGGTTATTACTGGCGGCATGTGGTGGGTTACTGTTCTTCCCCGCTGCCATGCTGAAAGAATATTGGGCATATCTATGCATATTCTTTATCATTGCCACCGGAATGTGTTTTTTAGAAACGGCAGCCAATCCTTATGTAACCGCTTTGGGAGATCCGAAAAGTGCGCCCCGTCGATTGAATCTGGCACAATCATTCAATGGGCTGGGAGCTTTTATAGCTGCCATGTTTCTCAGCAAACTGATTCTGAGTGGCAACCACTATACCCGCGACACCCTGCCCACTTCTTTTCCCGGTGGCTGGGAAGGTTACATTCAAACAGAAACAGACGCCATGAAACTTCCTTATCTGCTGCTAGCTATGCTACTCATTGTTATTGCCATCATCTTTATCTTCTCCAAATTACCTAAAATCAAAGAAGGAAATACGATGGAAGGAGTAGAATATAAAGGAGAAAAATTAATTGATTTCGGAGTCTTAAAACGTTCTCATCTTCGTTGGGGAGTTATTGCACAATTCTTCTACAATGGTGGTCAGACAGCCATTAACAGTTTATTTCTAGTCTACTGTTGTACCTATGCAGAACTACCTGAAAATACAGCCACCACCTTTTTCGGTCTTTATATGCTGGCTTTTTTGGCAGGAAGATGGACAGGCACACTACTCATGGTAAAATTCCGTCCACAAGACATGCTATTGGTATATGCGCTGATTAATGTCTTGCTATGTATTGTTGTGGTTTGTTTTGGCGGTTGGACAGGTCTTTATGCCATGCTGGGCATCTCTTTTTTCATGTCTATCATGTATCCCACTCAGTTCTCGCTCGCTTTGACTGATTTAGGCAACAACAGAATTTTCGGTAGGATTGGACGCTTCTCTTTGGAAGGGATTGGTGAGACTCAATGCCAATTACTTCGTAACCAATACCGAAGGATTGCTGGCGCAGCCCCAAAATTATCCGTCTTATTTCCAGACTTATTATCCGAAGTCCGATATGCGTCCTTATATTAACATGAACAACCAACGTCGTACGGGTGTGGACTTGAGTGTAAATGTGGGCAAAAAGCACGGTGACTTTGAATGGAATGTGGGGCTTGTGGGTATGTACTACACCTCCAAGAACACCAAATGGGACGAGAATGTGAAATATGACTGGCTGAAAGCCGAAGGTGAGGCGATTGATGCTTTGCGCGGATATCAATGCATCGGATTCTTCAAAGACGCTGCCGATGTGGAAAGCTCGGCAAAGGTGAATGCTAATACCAAACCCGGTGATTTGAAGTATGTAGACCAAAACAACGACGGTGTCATCAATGAGCAAGACCAGGTGGTATTGGGCAAGTGGGGTGCTTCCTGGGTGATGGGTCTCAACCTGACTGCCAAGTACAAAGGCTTCACATTGTTTGTGGCACAACGTCTGGGTAGATGGTTCCCTGTACCAGGAAGTCTACAGCACCAATTTTCTTTGCTTCTTCTTCGAAGACGCGGATGAACTCTTCGCCGATGATTTTACGTTTTCTCTCCGGCTCTTCTACGCCTTTTAATTTTGCATAGAAACGCTCCTGTGCGTTAACGCGGATGAAATTCAGGTCGTATGGGCCGTCCGGCTCAACACAAATGAGTATTATGACTCCAAACGGAGCAAAAGCGGCAAAGGAA
>OGXH01000890.1_pt1 | contig 22175 bp, 18 predicted proteins | sample 1576241 | NCBI WGS metagenome assembly OGXH01 (sample SAMEA3541529, study PRJEB24748) | human gut metagenome | biome: human gut; feature: human-associated habitat; material: faeces | place: China | collected 2012
GGCTGTGCGGAAAAGGCAGCCAAGATCCGTAAGCGTATAATAAAAGGAGTAAAGATTGCCCGAAGTTTCCAGCAGTTTTACTTTATCCATCATTCCTTTTTTGCGGAACAACTCTACCACTTCGGTGGTTTGACATTCAAATCGATGGAAGGGAATATCTTCTTCAATGATTTCCTGCATGCGTTTCTTGATGCGCTGTACATCGTCCAACCCTATTTCTCTGCCGATGTGTAAATCACAATAGTATCCTTTGGAGACGGGATGCTCCAGCACGATGCTTCCGTCGGGATAAAGATCTTCGACAGCTTTGCACAGCACAAAGCATAACGAGCGGACATAAGTACGCATGCCCGAGGAACTTAATATATTCAGGAATTCTACACATCCGGAGGAGAAATTTGCAATAATAAATCAGTTAGTTAATTCTACACCAAAAGCATTTAATGCAAAAAATAAAATTATTATAATGAAAACACAACTCTCTAATGTTCTTCTAAATGAGATAATGACCATTTCTCAGAAATATAAGATGGATAAAGATAAAGCTATTTTAATTGGCTATATAAGGAATGATGGGCTCTTTAATTATTGCAATAAAGAAAGAATCGATAACAATGAACCTTATTTCAAAGAATGCTCGATCAGACCGGTTTTATCAACATAATAAAAATCATCTCTGCGAATTTTTTCAAAATTTTCAATTCCAACAGGTAATTTTATAAATTCTGCCATAGCTGCCTCTCCAAACTATTTTTTTTGCAATTTCTACTTAAGTATAACAAATCTATCTCATAAATGGTAACGTTAAATGTAACTGTATTATAGGCGATGAACTGCTCTTTATTTGGAATATAAGAAACATAGCGCGAAGCAAAGATATTGTTAGGCAAACCGCCGAGAGCATATCTTATGCGTTCTGTTTTCTATATGCGTAAAGATATTCCTGTGCTTTTTGCAGTGAAACATTCAACTTTTTTTGAAGTCTTGCTAAAATATCCTCCTCGGAAAGTCCAAAGTCATTCCCCATTTCAATAATACCTTTTGCCTCTCCTTCATTCCATGTTTCCTGAAATACACTGACCATACCTTTCTCTCCTTCCCCAATCAATTCATTATAATCAATTTTTCCATTCATAGTGCCTGCTACTGTCATAATAACAGCTTTGTCTACCTTATGTTTTCTTGTATAATCTATTGCTTTTTCTTTTTTTCCATCTGTTCTTCCACTTCTGCTTAAAAGAATTTCAAGCAGATTAAATAAATCCTGATTATTTACATTATGCAATACCAGATTATTTTTTCCGGCTTCCACCAGATGTATTTTATAATCATTCACAAATGTTTCCATTGCTTTTGGAATATTTAGCATCCCATGCAAAGATACTGCTCCATCCCACGGCTTCTCACCATAATAGATAACGATTGTAATAACAGGAATAAATTTATCTGTTTTCTTCATTCCCGACAGATATTCATCTTCTGTTAATCCTTTTTCTTTTTTACGCTTTGCCGCATTGTCATCATACTGCTTTTTGTATGTACTACAATCATATCCCATCACTCTTAACGGCATTGCATAATGGATACATTCCTGTCCCTCCAATCCAAGTATAACAAATTCAGCATCATAAGTGGTAGATTTTTTTCTGATTTTAACGTTATCTCTTGCTGCCACAATACTCTGTATATACTCCTTGTGTTCTAATACCAAAGATTCCTCTGTATCCATATCTTCTAATTCTTCCGGTTTTATAACCTTATTTCCATTAAATAAAACTGCATTAAAAATATCTGCAAACTGTTCGTTATTCCGCCAGTAATTCTTTACTACAGTATCTGCTTTCAATACTTTTTTTCCCATATATAATTGCTCCTTCCTATATACCTGATATTTCAGGAAAATAGTTTCGTCGCTTTTTGCACTTGCAGTTTTAACTGGATTTTTATGCAGACCTTGCACCCTCAATTTGATAAAAAAGATTTCCTTATTACCATAACTTGTATCGAAAAAATTGTCAATTTGTTTTTGACATAACATAAATATAGAAAAACAGCCCCTTTTTCACAGGGACTGTCCTTCTTGTAATTTTATTTTCTTATCACTTTATTCCACATCAACCTTTACCTTCGGTAAATGCCAGATATCATCCACATATTCCTGAATCGTTCTGTCGGATGAGAACTTGCCGGAATGTGCAGTGTTTAAGATAGCGCTCTTTGCCCAGGCGCTCCTGTTCTTGTAATACTCCATGATCTTCTTCTGCGCTTCTGCATAAGAACGGAAGTCTGCAAGAATGAAGTAAGTATCCGCGTACTGTGTACTGTGTGTATTCAGCAGTGAATTGTACAGGTCACGGAAAAGTTCGGAGTCGTTCGGTGAGTAGAATCCGTTCACTAACTGTGTCAGAACTTTGCGGATATCCTGATCCGTGTTGAAAATCTGCATCGGATCATAATCACGGTTATGCTCATGTGCGATCACTTCGTCAGAACTCATACCGAAAATAAACATATTATCCGGTCCGACTTCCTCGTACATCTCGACATTCGCACCATCCATCGTTCCAAGTGTCAGGGCACCGTTTAACATGAACTTCATATTACCGGTACCGGATGCCTCTTTACTTGCAGTCGAAATCTGCTCGCTGACATCTGCTGCTGCAAAGATCCACTCTGCATTGGAAACTTTGTAGTCCTCGATAAATACCACTTTGATCTTATTATTGATACTCTTATCATTGTTGATCACTTCTCCAACGCTGTTGATCAGTTTAATGGTAAGTTTTGCATTTTTATAACCGGCTGCTGCCTTTGCACCAAAAATGAATGTTCTTGGAACAAATTCCATATCCGGATGCTCTTTGATCTCGTTATAGAGATACATAACATGAAGGATATTCAACAGCTGACGTTTGTACTCATGAAGACGTTTCACCTGCACATCAAAGATGGAATCCGGATCTACATCAATTCCATTGTGCTCTTTGATATATTTTGCAAGGCGCACTTTATTCTGGTGCTTGATCTCCAGAAACTCCTGCTGTGCTTTTATATCATCTGCATAAGGCGCAAGTTTCCTGATCTGGGAAAGGTCTGTGATCCAGCCTTCTCCCACATGTGCTGTCACCCAGTCAGCCAGAAGCGGGTTCGCATGTGCTAAGAAACGTCTCTGTGTGATACCATTGGTTTTGTTATTGAACTTCTGCGGCATCATCTCATAGAAATCTTTTAACTGCTCTTTTTTCAAAATCTCTGTGTGCAGTCTGGCAACACCGTTGACAGAATAACCTGCAACGATCGCAAGATGCGCCATTTTTACCTGACCATCATATAAAATTGCCATTTTTGCAATTTTATCATTGTTGCCCGGATACTGCTCCTGGATCTGTAAAACAAAACGGCGGTTGATCTCTTCCACGATCTGATATACACGCGGAAGCAGTCTCTGGAAAATCTCGATCGGCCATTTTTCAAGAGCCTCAGCCATAATGGTATGGTTGGTATAAGCAACACAGTGGGTTGTGATATCCCACGCATCCTCCCAGCTTAAGCCTTCCTCATCCAGCAAAATACGCATTAACTCTGCCACTGCAACCGTCGGATGTGTATCATTCATCTGGAATACTGCTTTCTCAGGCAGCTGATGGATATCCTCATGATGCTTTTTGAATCTTGCGATCGCACGCTGTAAACTTGCAGATACGAAGAAATACTGCTGTTTTAAACGAAGTTCTTTTCCCTGAATATGATTGTCATTCGGATAAAGGACTTCCACCAGGTTACGTGCAAGGTTTTCCTGCTCTACCGCTTTGTTATAATCTCCTTTATCAAAGGAATCTAACTGGAAACCTTCCTTAGGCTCTGCATCCCAGATCATCAGCGTATTTACCATATGATTATCATATCCTACGATCGGCATATCGTATGGGATCGCCATAACGGACTGATAGCCTTCATGGATAAATCTGGTGTTGCCATTTCCCATGTCTTCGGTACGGACATAGCCGCCGAATTTGATCTCGTAGGAATACTCCGGTCTGCGAAGTTCGAATGGGTAGCCATTCTTTAACCAGTTATCCGGTACCTCTACCTGAAAACCATCCGAAATCTGCTGTTTGAACATACCATAACGGTAACGGATACCGCAGCCGTAAGCTGCGTATCCGAGTGTTGCCAGTGATTCCATAAAGCATGCTGCAAGACGTCCAAGACCACCGTTTCCGAGTGCAGGATCCGGCTCCTGATCTTCGATCACGTCAAGATTCAGTCCGATTTCTTCCAGAGCTTCTTTCACTTCTTTGTAAGCTTTTAAATTGATCAGGTTATTTCCAAGCGCACGGCCCATCAGAAATTCCATTGACATATAATAGACAATCTTTGGATCCTGATCGTCAAATGCCTGCTGGGTTGCCAGCCAGTCATCGATCACAACGTCTTTTACGACATAGGATACCGCCTGGAAAATCTCCTGCTGGCTTGCTTCTTTTAACTGTTTGCGGTACATATGACGGACTGTCTCTGTTACATCATTGATAAATTTTTTCTTATTGAAGACTGCTGCTGTTTTAGACATTTCCTTACTCTCCTTTTTTTACACCTAAAAGAACGGTTTCCCCATTAATATTCCATTCTTTCTGGTATCCATCCACACTGCCAGCTACAACATCAAGTCCGAGTACATCTGCTTTGATCGCATCACCATATTTGTCAAAGATTGCAGCTACTTTGTCATCTGCCTGATAAGAGATCATGATCTTATCCATCACTTCGAATCCTGCTTCTTTTCTCATAGTCTGGATCTTGCTGATGATCTCACGCACAAATCCTTCTTCAATTAACTCCGGTGTTAAGTTGGTATCAAGGACAACGGTTACTGTATTGTCCCCCTCCGTTACATAACCTTCCATCTGTGTCATTGTAATTAACAGATCTTCCTCTGCTAATTTTACATCATCACTGACAGACTTCAAAGTGATAAATCCATTTTCCTTTAACTCTGCCATAGCAGCGTTTCCGTCAAGTTCCGCTAAAGCTTTCTGGATCTGTCCTAAATATTTTCCATATTTTGGTCCTACAGTACGGAGCTGTGGTTTGAATGTATAGCTTGTGTAGGAACTTACATCATCGGTAAAGGAAACTTTCTTTACATTCAGCTCATCCTCGATGATCTCTTTGAAGTACTCTGAAAGTTCAAATGGAGCTTTGACAAACATATTTCCGATTGGCTGACGGTTCTTGATGTTTGCTGCATTACGGCATGCACGGCCCATAACCACGATCTTTAATACCTCATCCATATTTTTCTCTAACTCTTTGTCAATGTATGCTTCATTAACGGTTGGGAAGTCACATAAATGAATACTTTCCGGCGCATTTTTATCAATGCTGCACACAAGATTCTGATAGATTTCCTCTGTCATGAACGGGATCATTGGTGCTGCACATTTACAGATCTCTACTAACGCTGTGTAAAGTGTCATGTAGGCATTGATCTTATCCTGCTCCATTCCTTTTGCCCAGAAACGTTCACGGGAGCGTCTTACGTACCAGTTACTCATATCGTCCACAAACTCATCGAGTGCTCTTGCAGCTTCCGGGATCTTGTAACTGCCAAGGTTATCATCCACAGCGCCGATCACGGTATTTAATTTGGACAGTAACCATTTATCCATCACGGATAATTTATCATATTCCAGTTTATATTTTGTTGCGTCAAATCCGTCAATGTTTGCATACAGTACAAAGAATGCATAAGTGTTCCATAAGGTGCTTAAGAACTTACGCTGTCCCTCCTGCACTGCTTTTCCATGGAAACGGTTTGGAAGCCATGGAGCGCTGTTGATGTAGAAATACCAGCGGATCGCATCTGCTCCGTAAGTCTCTAATGCATCGAACGGATCGACTGCATTTCCTTTGGATTTGGACATTTTCTGTCCGTTCTCATCCTGTACATGTCCTAAAACGATAACGTTTTCATAAGGAGCTTTATTAAACAGTAAGGTGGACTCTGCCATCAGGGAATAGAACCATCCTCGTGTCTGGTCTACCGCCTCGGAAATGAACTGAGCCGGGAACTGCTGTTTGAACAAATCCTCATTTTCAAATGGATAATGGTGCTGTGCAAACGGCATTGCTCCTGAGTCGAACCAGCAGTCGATCACTTCCGGCACCCTGTGCATGGTCTTGCCACAGTCAGGACATTTGAAGGTCACAGCGTCGATATACGGTCTGTGTAATTCCACTTTGGCATCATCCGGGTTTCCGCTTCTCTCTGCTAATTCGGCACGGCTTCCGATGGACTCCTGATGTCCGCAGCCTTCACATTCCCATACATTTAAAGGAGTTCCCCAGTAACGGTTACGGGAGATTCCCCAGTCCTGGATGTTCTCAAGCCAGTCACCGAAACGTCCTTTACCGATGGATTCCGGGATCCAGTTTACAGTATTATTATTACGGATCAGGTCATCTTTGACTGCTGTCATCTTGATGAACCATGACTCTCTTGCATAGTAAATAAGCGGTGTATCACATCTCCAGCAATGTGGATATTCGTGTTCGAACTTTGGTGCGTCAAATAATTTGCCCTGCGCATCCAGATCTTTTAATACTTCAGGGTCAGCTTTTTTTACAAATAATCCAGCATAAGGTGTCTCTTCTGTCATCTCACCTTTTCCGTTTACAAACTGGACAAACGGAAGATCGTACTTACGTCCGACATTCGCATCATCTTCACCGAATGCAGGAGCAATATGAACGATACCAGTACCATCAGACATCGTTACATAAGTGTCACAGGTAACAAAATGTCCTTTTTTATGCTGTTTTGCTGCCACTTCTGCTGCACATGCATATAACGGCTCATATTCTTTGTACTCTAAATCTTTTCCGGTGTAAGTCTCTAATACTTCATATGCTTTGACACCTTCCTCTTCATTGCCAAGCTTTCCTAACACTTTGTCAAGAAGTGCCTCTGCCATGTAGTAGGTGTATCCGTCTGCGGCTTTTACTTTGCAGTAAGTCTCATCCGGGTTCACACAGAGTGCAACGTTGGATGGAAGTGTCCACGGAGTTGTGGTCCATGCGAGGAAATAAGCATCCTCTCCGACAACTTTGAAACGTACCACTGCGGAACGCTCTTTTACGGTCTTGTAACCCTGTGCAACTTCCTGCGAAGAAAGTGGTGTACCACAGCGAGGGCAGTAGGGAACGATCTTGAAGCCTTTGTATAACAATCCCTTGTCCCAGATCTGTTTTAATGCCCACCATTCGGACTCAATAAAGTTGTCATCATAGGTGACATATGGGTTTTCCATATCTGCCCAGAAACCAACGGTTCCTGAGAAATCTTCCCACATTCCCTTGTATTTCCATACAGATTCCTTACATTTTTTGATGAAAGGTTCCATACCGTACTCTTCGATCTGCTCTTTTCCGTTTAAGCCGAGCATCTTCTCTACCTCTAACTCAACCGGGAGTCCGTGTGTATCCCATCCGGCTTTACGCGGAACATATTTTCCCTTCATAGTCTGGTATCTTGGAATCATATCTTTGATAACACGTGTTAATACGTGTCCGATATGTGGTTTTCCGTTTGCAGTCGGAGGTCCGTCATAGAATGTGTAGGTCTCTCCCTGTTTGCGCTGTTCCATTGATTTTTTGAAGATGTCATGATCTTCCCAGAACTTCTCTGTCTGCTTTTCCCTGTCAACGAAGTTCATATTTGTTTCAACTTTGTTATACATGTGATCTTTCCTCTTTCTTCATTTTACTGATGCACGTCAGTTTGTTCTTTTTTTTGCAGCCGCACGGCTCATGCCTAACGTGCAAAAAACCCCTTCTTCCTGTAAATAGGACGAAGGGGTTATATTCGTTGTACCACCTAATTACAATGTACAGATTTTATAAAAATCATATACCCGTTCCCTGTAACGTAGGAAAAACGTCAGTGCCTACTCTGTAAAAACATTTTGGACTGCGACTGGGAAGTGATGTTCATTCCTAAGATACTCGCACCGGTTCACACCATTCCCGGCTCTCTTTGCCTTTCTCTTAACAACTACTGTCTTCGTCATCGTCTTTTCTTTTTCACAATGAACCAGCCATTGCTTTCAATCTCCTGTGATTATACAGAGATTTCCCCGAAAAGTCAAGATTTTCCACCTATCTTAATGACTTTCGTTTCGTCCTGCTGATCACATCGATAAATCTTTCGCGGATGTTCTGGATCATCAGATCTTCCTCCCGGTCATTTCCGTCAAACGGCACAAAACCGCCTGCCATCGTAGCATGCCCGCCACCGCTTCCGATGCCTTTTAACGCCTTGCTTATAATTTTTCCGGCATCTAATGTTGGACGCTCACTCCGTACAGAAATTTTGATCCCTTCTTTTTTTCTGGAATAGACCACTGAAAAAGAGACTTCCACCAATGCAAGCATAAAATCTGACACACTGGCGATCAGAGCCTCCGGGCAATCCCTTCCGGTATCTGCAAAACTGATATTCTCAAACACCTCAATGCTTGAGATTGCCTTGGAATACGCCATCAGATCTTCAAAATAGAGTGTGCTGTTCTCTAACAGATAAATCATATCCTGATCGCACAGGTCAAACATGCGCCAGATCATTTCCATATCCATTTTGCATACGCCTCTCGACAATTTCTGCGTATCCATACGGATTCCAAACGTCAGCGCTGTTGCAATTCTTTGATCCATCGGTATTTCATTTTCAAAAAAATATTGTGCTATGATCGATGCGCAAGCCCCGACACCCGGCCGGATATCCGTAAACCGGTAATCCGTTTTCTCATAAACCGGATGATGATCGATGCAGATGATCTCATCCCCGGTCATATCGATAATGTTGGAATTGCCCTTCTGCGCATCTACCAGGATAACCTCGTCGTCCTCCGTGAGTTCACTATCAATATTCTCAATATTTACCAGTCTGATGTCCAAAATCTCTCTCAGCTTGTCGGTACTGTAACGGTCGATTTTTCCCTTATAGCAGATCGTTGCATGGATCCCACGAAGCTTTAACAGTTCCTGCAGGCCGAACGCACTTGCGATGGCATCCGGATCCGGAAAATTATGTGTCTGGATATAAACATGTTCTCTGTTGATCTGTGTTACTAACTCATCTAATTTTGTCATATGATAAACCCTTATAATTTCTTACCGCAGAGCAAAATATTGGTCTGCTGCCTCTGTAAGTTCCTCAAATGTATGTATTTCCGGCACGTCCGCTGCAATTGTTCCAAACCCATATGCTGCGTGGATGAACCCGACGCCTGCGTGGCAGCTGGCATCATAATCCCCCTGGATATCGCCGACATACACTGCCTCTGTCAACCCGTTCCGGTCTGCTAATAATCTGATATTATCGCCCTTCTGTTTCAGATTGTTTCCATAACATTCTATATCTTCAAAGTATTTTCCAAATCCGTAATGATCTAAAAATGCCTCGATATAACCGCTCTGACAGTTGCTCACGATGTAGAGCGGATACTTTTCTTTCAGTGCAGAAAGTGTCTCCTCCAATTTTGGATACAAAACTCCACCATGTTCTCTCAGGTAGTCATTTTCCATGGAACAGCACTGATCTAACAATTTCATGCGCGCCTCTTTTTCCATTTCCGGAAAAAGAATATCTGCGATCACATCCATGGTCTTTCCCATAACCCCCTGAATGTCCTGCTCCGTCAGTTTTTTATCGACAGAGCCATCCTGTTTTATGGCAAGATTCCATGATTCTGCAACGTTCGCCGCCGAGTCCCACAGCGTTCCGTCCATATCAAAAATAATTCCTTTTTTCATACTTCTCCTTTTCTATCCATTATCCACAAAAATTTCTTTTTTAACCAAGATTATAAACTTTTGTATATTTTTCTTTGAAATAACGAATCAGCGGTTCTGCTGAAACTTCTTTGCCGCAGACGTATCTGATCACTTCTTTCGGGCTTCTGGTAGAGCCATACTGATGAATCTTCTCATTCAGCCATTTTGTAATCTCACTGATTCTTCCCTCCGCGAGCAGCGCATCCACAGAGCCAAGTTCTTCCTCCAGACGATCTAAATACATGCCGTCATAAATACTGCCGAGCAGATAGGATGGAAAGTAACCAAAAGAACCGTCAGACCAGTGCATATCCTGCAAAATTCCTTCCGCATCATCTGTCGGAGTAATCTGTAAATATTCCTGCATTTTCTGATTCCAGAGTGCCGGAAGTTCCTCCACTTTCACATGGTCGCGGAAAATTGCCTTCTCGATCTCATATCTTAAAATAATATGGAAACAGTAAGTCAGTTCATCTGCCTCTGTGCGGATAAAACTGTTTCTCACATGATTGACTTCCTTATAAAATTCATCCAACGAAACGTCCTGAAGCTGTGGCATTTTTTCCTGCACTTTTGCATAAACCGGAATCCAGAAATTCTTATTTCTTCCAAGAATGTTCTCATAAAAACGGGACTGGCTCTCATGGATTCCCATATAACTGCAGCTTCCCGCTACCGTTCCGTCATAATCCGGATTCACATTCTGCTCAAAAATCGCATGACCACCCTCATGGATTGCCGAATACATCGCACTGAGCGGATCATGTTCATAAAAATGATTGGTCACACGCACATCCTTTGACGAAAAATTCAGTGTAAACGGATGTGTAGATTCCCCGGTTGTTCCTCTGTTCCAGTCAAATCCGATATAACTCAGCAAAAGCTTCTCCACTTCCTTCTGCGCATTCTTGTCAAATGAAACATGAAACTTGCTGTCATCCGGCTGTTTCGCTGCAAGCACTTTCTGCACCAGAGGAATCAGCTCTGCTTTTAAATCTTCAAACAGGCGGTCCATCGTAGCGGAATCCATTCCTTTTTCATACTGGTCTAACAGTGCGTCGTAAACTTCTTTTTCCGGATCTGTGTAACCGGTCATCTCCGCTGTCATATCGATCATTTTCTGCAAATGCGGGGCAAAAATAGAAAAGTCTGCTTTTTCCTTCGCTTCCTCCCACGCATTCTCCGATTCCGACTGTGCTTTCACGAAGCTTTCATAAAATTCTTTTGGAATTCTGCGATTTCTGTCCATATCTGTTTTCATTTTATTTACAACAAACTTCCACTTATCGTCAAGCTTTTCAAACTCTTCCGGCTCTGCCAGTGTATCCAATAACGTTTTCAGTTCATCCGAGGTCGACATGGAAAACTGCTCCGTAGAAAAATAAGTGAGTGCATCGCTGTGTCCCGCAAATCCTTCCTTTGGTGTGTTGGTTCTCATATCCCAATACAATAATGTATTTACATGGTTGAACTGTTCCATTTTCTCTAAGTATTTCTGTAACTGTTCTAACTTATCGTTCATCATAATCCCCTTATATTTTTCCGTAATCCTGTTATCTGATTAGTGGTCGTCATAACAAAAACCATGCAGGTATTTTTCACCCACATGGTTTTATCTTATCACATAATATTTATGCTGTCACTCGCTGTTTCCGAAGAATGTTCCATGTGATCGCAGCTACAACAATTGTTAAGGCAATCACCAGAGCCACAATTCCCTGTGGCGTGAATTTTCCACCCAGAAACAGCCCTAATTTCGCAAGTTCACCGGAAAGCTTTTCATTCTTTGCAATATTCATGGGAACCAGACAGATTATCATCCAGACCGCCCATAAAATCCATAACACTTTCATGCCATATCTTAAAATAACTGCGCCGAAAAACATTTCCACTGCTGTAAATACGACCAGGACACCTGACAGATAGTTCCATGTAAAAAAGTTTGTCAGGTCAATTTCCATAACCGCCTGTGGAAATGCATTTTCCAGCAAAAGCTTCTCAACTACACCAAACACAATGATCTCAAGTTCCAGCACTGCGATCTCCAGCAGATTAAAAAGTACATAGCCTGAGACAAAGCTTTTTCTGGTCGCACCCAGGGAAATTGCCATGTTAAAATCCCCCATGAAAGAAAAAGTAATCCCAAATAAATGCATAAAGGCAAAGGCGATGAACGCCAGCATAGTTCCGGCTGTGGCACAGGTATTCTCTTTTGCCACATTCATCACGATAAATACAACGATCAGACCGATCAAGTATCCCACAGCAGTAATTCCAAGAAACTGCAAAAGCTCTGTTTTCCGCACCTTACACTGAATTAAAAAACTGTTCATTCTTTCCGCCTCCCAACTTATGCTTTCACTTCGTAATATCTCATTTCACGGAAAAGCACCGTGACACTGACTGCATACAACGCAATGCTGGCAATCGCTCCTATCGCAAGTAATATCCATACTACATTTGTCTGCATTCCGTTGATCCATACCATGATCTCATCTATGAATCCAATTCCTGTCACAAATCCGCCGACCATGCATAATACCACAATGACGATTCCTATGATCATTCCTTTTATCCCGAAATGCATCTGCGCAACCGAGACAAGCTGTCCGACCGCTGTCATAAATATAAACAGAACTGCTATCAAAACATCCAGCTTTCCATCTAATTTTCCACTGCTCATAATGCCTGCCAGTACCATAATGATATAGGAACTCACTCCATAAGCTATGCAGAAAATCTGTGCCCCAAAGACTGCTTCCCTTCTTCCTGATCCAAAAGACAATGCCATCGGAAGATAAGCACCCACGTACGAAATTGAACCGATCAGTGCAAATAAAACGCTTATGATTCCACCGTAAAAATAAGCTGTTTTCCAGAAATCCCCGAATATACTGCTGCTTCCCATATTAAACAGAAATCCATATACAACCATGAAGATCAGCATGATGCCGGTCAGCTGCAATCCTGATTTTCCCCAGAATAGAACATTTCTCTTTATAATCCTGCTCTCTGCCATGTCTACTCCTCCATTCCGCAAAGGGATACAAACAGTTTTTCCAGATTGAGTGGCTGTATGGTCACATCATAGCCTTCCGGCAGCTTCTGTCCTTCCTTCAAAAGGATCGTCACACTCTTGCTTCTTCCCATCTTCTCTTCATGATGTCTCTCATAGCCTTCCGTTGCCTGATCCACAACTTCTGCAAGGCCACTTACATGGTAGCTTCTCTCCAGAAGTTCCTGCGTATTTTCTTTCAGCAGCACCTCACCATTTTTGATCATGACCACTTCTTCCATCAGGTCTGTTGCTTCCTCGATAATATGTGTGGAAATAACGAAGGTACGTCCGGTCTCGGTATATTCCTCCATCAGTTTATGGTAAAAATAATCACGCATTACAACATCAAGACCTGCCACCGGTTCATCCATAAAAGTAAAATCGGCTTTGCTTGCAAGCGCCACGATGATCGTCACCATGGACAGCATACCTTTGGACATTTTATTGATACGCTGTTTTGTATTCAGTTCAAATTTTTTGATCAGTTCCTCCGCAAGTGCCTGATCCCAGTCTGGATAGTAATAGGAAGCAGTTTTCAGATAATCTTTTACTTTCATGCCGCTCACGCCGCTTCCATAGAGATTGATGGACAACTCTCTGGAAAAGCAAATGTGATCTAACGCCTTGCGGTTCTCCCATACATTTTCACCATTCCATGTCACAGTTCCTTCGGATGCCGGATTCTGTGCGGACATAATGGATAACAATGTCGTCTTTCCGGCACCGTTTCTTCCGATCAGTCCATAAATCTTTCCTTTCTCCAATGTGAGATTGATATCTTTTAACACCTGTTTTTTTCCATAAATTTTACCAATACCATTACATACGATTGATTCCATGAATCATCTTCCTGCCTTTCTTTTCACAACTTTAAAATACAATTTCCTGTATCATTCCTCTTATCTGCATGATTCCATGCTTCCGGTATCACTGTTTTCCATCCGGACAGCGCTTTACGCTTCATTGCCGGATTGTATCAACTGAATGACTTCTTCTTTTCCAAGTCCGATGCTCGCTGCTTCCTCTAACAGTTTTTTTACATAGTTATCATAAAATTCATTCTTTCTCCGGCTTAAGATTGCCTCTTTCGCACCTGCTGACACAAACATTCCAATCCCTCTTTTCTTATATAAAACACCTTCATCCACCAAAATATTCACTCCTTTGGCTGCTGTCGCCGGATTAATGGCATATAGCTTCGCCAGTTCATTCGTGCTCGGCACGCGTTCCTCTTCCAGAAGAATATCCCTTAAAATATCTGTCTCGATCATCTCTGCGATCTGCAGATATATGGATTTCTCCTGCGTCAAAATCTCATTCATGCATAATATACTCCTTTCTTTCCAGAAATTATTCTGTTGCTGACAGCTTTTCAAATGCGCTTATCTGTCCTCTTGTTTTTCGTTCGTTATGCGGTTCATTACTTATGTAATTAACCATAGCACTATGGCACTTTGTTGTCAATACATTTTTTCAAGATTGGAATTTTACCGGAGTTTTACTTAGGAACTGCCGATTGCAGGTGGTGCGGATTTTTAGATTGAATTTTATAATTTAGGTTATGAACAAAATATTGCAGTCTGACATGTTTATGAAAACATGAATGTGAAATGGACGAATCACAAGACATTGAAAATGACTGCATTTAGTCGACACCTCCTTTATAGGCACTCATCCCATAACCGTGAATTCCATAACGCAAATTGCAGATTCTGTGGTGCTTTCTTAGGGTGTAAAGGGCAGATATAAGCGCCCTCTCACAAGTCATTATTATATATGTTGATTAAAAAAAATCGTACAGACAAATATTATGTTTCTGTACGATTTTTCTTTTCATTTACACTGTGAATGACTTGTGAAATGCCGCTTATACATGCCCTGCCAACACTATGAATTACATTACAAAATCTGCAATTTACGTTATGAAACTCTTATTTTATAATAAACTTCTACAAACTAAAAATGGACAAGTTCCTTATAGCTTCACATTTTCAAACCGTCATATCAATTTTTCCTGTTCGATTTAATCATAATAAATGCTATGCCGGCAACTATTATGTATCCTATTAACGAAATAACAGACGATTCAATTCCAAACTCACCACCTGTAATTGCAAAAACTTTTGAATCAAGAACATATGTCATTACAGAATATGGATCCATTTTTTCCCCAATGGCTAATCCGCCACCAATGATCACAATGTTCCAGATAGCATGCACTATTCCACTATTCCAAACCGAACCACTCTCTATTGCAATCATTGAAAACATAACGCCTACCATAGTTCCAGCGATAATGACTAATAAACAACTGCCTATCGAAAAATCCTGTCCCAGAACATGTACAATACCAAATAACATTGATGGAACAATTACAGCCACCTTCATATTCCATCTTTTCTTCAATGCATTGAGTATAACTCCTCTAAACACCATTTCTTCAACAAATCCAGCCGCTATCCCGGTGAACGCAACCCCTGCACTTAAAGTATTGAATATCTCATTTCCATTCATATTTGAGGAGACATACTCACCATTGAATATTAAAACATAAATTCCTTTTATAATGCATGGCAATAATATAGCTATTAAAATCCATCTTATTTTAATTTCAAATTTAGGCATTCCGAAATCCGAAACAGGTAACTTAACAATCTTGCTAATAAACATTTTCAAAATAAGATATGTTAAGCCAACATATATAATTCCAGCGATAATATTACAAATTCCATATGGAATCTTTATAATAACAAACACACTTGCAATGACTTGTGCAATAATCTGCGCAATTATTAAAATAAATATGGCAACAAAAGATATGCCAATTGCTTTTTTTGTACTCATTTTATTTCTCCTGCTATTATTTAAAAATTAACACCTTTCGAATTACCCTATTGATCAATACCATGATTTTTACCATAGCCGGGAGTTCCATAACGCAACTTGCAGATTTTGTGGTGTGCTTCGTAGCATTGATTGGGCATGTATAAGCGTCCTCTCACAAGTCATCCATAACGTAACTGAAAGAAAAACGGTGCAGACAAATATGATTTCCTTTGTGAGCCATGGAGCTGGGATTCTAACAATCATGGAAGCTTCAGCTGAACATGATTGTTGTTCAGAAGCCCAGCGGAATGCCCGGCGAACAGGAACATCATATTTGTCTGTACCGTTTTTCTTTTCATAAACCTATAAAATCAAGACTTGTGAGAGGACGCTTATATCTGCCCCTTCACCCCCTGAGAAAGCACCACAAAATCTGCGACACTACGGTAAGTCAAACTCCGGTTATAAATCTTAGCGTTTATCCGGTTTATGTTTCATATCCTTGATCGGGATATTTGCAAATAATGCTGGAACCATACCATTATTGGAGTCAGATTCTGTCTCTGTGATCTTCACATCCAACGCATCTGCATCAATATCCATGTACTTGGAAATTACCTGGATAATATCCCGTTTGATCATTTCCATCATCTCAGGAGAGCAGTTGGCACGGTCAGATACAAGTAAAAGTTTCAAACGATCCTTTGCAACGTCACCAGAACTTTTCTTTTTGAACAAATCCATTAAACCCATGTGGCTTCTCCCCCCCCTTAGTTTTTCTTAAATAAATCCATTAATTTTCCAAATACACCCTGTTTTACTTCCAAGTCTAAAAATGGAACATCTTCTCCTGTAATACGTCTGCTGATATTGGCATATGCTTTTCCTGCAAGACAGTCAGAACCAACCAATGGTTCGCCCTGGTTTGTAGAAACAACGATATGTTCATCATCCGGCACTGCACCGATCAGATTTACTGCAAGGATATCCGTAACATCTTCTACTTTCATCATATCTCCACGTTTTACCATATCCATTCTCAGACGGTTTACGATAAGGTCGATACGTTTCATCTCATTTGCTTCCAGCAAGCCAACAATTCTGTCTGCATCACGGATTGCAGACACCTCAGGTGTTGTGACAACCAGTGCTCTGTCCGCGCCTGCAATGGCATTCTTAAATCCCTGCTCGATTCCAGCCGGGCAGTCAAGTAAAATATAATCAAATTCTTTTCTCAGTTCATCGATCAGCTCTACCATCTGCTCCGGTGTCACGGCATCCTTATCTCTTGTCTGCGCGGATGGTAACAGACATAATTCAGGATACTTTTTATCCTTGATGAGTGCCTGTTTCAAACGACATTTGCCCTCGATAACATCAACCAGATTGTATACAATACGGTTCTCTAATCCCATGACAACGTCTAAGTTACGAAGACCGATATCAGTATCGATCATTACTACCTTTTTATTCAACTGTGCAAGACCTGTTCCTACATTTGCTGTTGTAGTTGTCTTACCTACTCCACCCTTTCCGGATGTGATTACAATAACTTCGCTCATGATTTCCTCCTGTGCATTTCGCATTTTACATTCTGTTTAAAATATCTTTTGTGACCGGCTCAATATAAATATTGCCATCCCTCGCCACTGCGATCTGGGACTCTGCGGTCTGAACTTTTTCACGTCTCAACAGATGTTTTCTCGTTTTTTCTTTATCCGGGCTCTTGGCGATCAGATCACCGATCTGAATCTGGATTGGGTTCATATCAAGCGCAAAAATAAAACAATTGCGGTCGCCAGCGCTGCCCGCATGTGCATTTCCTTTCAACGCTCCAAGAATGACAATATTCCCCTGCGAGATAATCTTCGCACCGGGATTCACATCCCCGATAATGGTTACGCTGGATTCACTTTCGATAACCTGTCCGGAACGCAAAGTTCCTCTGTAAAAATCTCCGGAACCGGTGTTTGCATTCATAAACTGCTGTTGTACTGCCTGATAGTACTCAATCTGCTGTTTCATGACTGCTTCCTGTTCACTGCCATTTTGTACGATGCATAAAATCTGAATCGTCGTATTCTCTGTGATTGCCTCGATAATACGGTTTTCTTCCTCTTCCGAAAGCTTCCTTCCCTCAAAAGAAATGGCTAATTCAGCATTTTTAAAGAATTTTTCCGATGCCTTGAACTTCTCAATAACATCCTTTAACAATTCCACAAATGGTATATTCGGATCCAGCACCAGATTGATACCATATTTGTTGCTTTTAATCATTACAGATTGTGACATGTAATTCTCCCTGCTTTTTGGAAAAACTGTTTCCGGAATTATTTTTCCAGTCCGTTTTTCCTGAAATTCATTCCAAAGCTGGAATGTACCAACTGTAATTATACCCGATTGGGGCAAATATGCAATGTTTTTTCGCAATTATTCCATGTCTTTCTTTTCTGAATACAATAGGATTCAAATTTCACGGAATTTTCATTACTTTAAGCAAAAAAAGTTCAGACCTTTTCCACCATTTTCGGATCACATGAACTCTGTCTGGCTTTCCGAAAACCGATGTATCCGGTCTGAACAATTTTAAATTCAAAAAATATTACGCCTCGTCGATTGCTTTTCCGATATCATGACGCATGTATTTATTGGCGAAGTTTACCCACTCGGTTGCCTCGTAGGCTTTTTTTCTCGCTTCTTTTAAATCGGCTCCTGTCGCTGTGATTCCAAGAACACGTCCGCCGTTGGTCACAATTTTTCCTGCCTCATTGAATTTTGTTCCGGCATGGAAACAGAAGTAATCCTCTTTTCCCTCAAACTTCTCAAGTCCGGTGATTTCAAATCCTTTTTCATAAGCCACCGGATAACCGTCAGATGCAAGCACAACGCAGACTGCCGCATTATCTTCAAACTGAAGATCGATCGCATCTAATTTGCCATCTACACAGGCTTCCATCACATCAATGATGTCATTTTTCATTCTTGGAAGAACAACCTGTGCTTCCGGATCGCCAAATCTGGCATTATACTCTAACACTCTCGGTCCGTCTGCCGTCAGCATCAGACCAAAGAAAATAACACCAGTAAATGGTCTTCCTTCTGCCGCCATCGCATCGACTGTTGCCTGATAAATGTATTTTTTACAGAACTCATCCACTTCTTTTGTATAGAATGGGCTTGGAGAAAAGTTTCCCATTCCTCCGGTATTTAAGCCCTGATCGCCGTCTTTTGCACGTTTGTGATCCTGTGCGGAGGACATAATCTTAATGGTCTTTCCATCCACAAAAGATAAAACGGACACTTCACGTCCGGTCATAAACTCTTCGATGACCATGGTATTTCCTGCTGTTCCGAACTTCTTATCCTCCATGATCTCTTTGACACCGGCTTTTGCTTCCTCTAATGTATTGCAAATTAAAACACCTTTTCCAAGTGCCAGTCCATCCGCTTTTAAAACGATTGGCATTTTTGCTGTCTCAAGATAAGCAAGTGCCGCCTGCGGATCGGTAAAATTTTCGTATGCTGCAGTCGGAATGTTGTATTTTTTCATAAGGTCTTTGGAAAATGCCTTGGAGCCCTCTAAGATTGCCGCATTTTTTCTTGGACCGAATACTTTAAGTCCCTCTGCCTCAAATACGTCCACAATTCCGCCAACTAACGGATCATCCATTCCTACAATTGTAAAATCAATTTCTTTTTCTTTTGCAAAAGCAACTAATTTATCAAATTCCATCGCACCGATCGGCACACACTCTGCAAGTGCTGCAATTCCGGCATTACCCGGTGCACAGTAGATTTTATCTACACGCGGACTTTTTGCAACACTGGTGCAGATTGCATGTTCACGGCCGCCACTTCCTACTACTAATACTTTCATGCGGATTCTCCTTCTCTATGAAATATTGGCGAAACTCTTCTTTCGTTTTCGCTATTACTTATTCTCGTCAATTCGGACTCTGCCATCTACGACAGAGACTTTTCCGTTTGCGATCAGGTCGATCGCCTTCGGCATGATGATCCACTCTGCCTGCTCCATGACACGTCTCTGCAGGATTTCCGGTGTGTCATCCTGCTCTACTTCCACTGCCTTCTGTAAAATGATAGGACCTGTGTCTGTTCCCTCATCCACAAAATGTACCGTTGCTCCGGTCACTTTTACACCGCGGGATAGCACACCCTCATGGACTTTCAGTCCGTAATAACCGGTTCCGCAGAAAGATGGGATCAGGGATGGATGGATATTGATGATACGGTTTCTGTATTTTTCGATCATCTGCTTCGGGATCACAACCAAAAATCCAGCAAGAACTATTAAATCCGGTTGGCAGTCATCTAATTTTTCCAGAAATGCTTTGTTGAACGCATCTCTTGTCCCGTAGTCTTTCGGAGAAATGCAAAGAGCCTCGATCCCATGATTTTTCGCACGTTCTAAAGCGTATGCATTTTTGTTGTTGCTGATCACAACTTCCACTTTTGCATTGGTGATCGTTCCATTGTCTATTGCATCTAAAATCGCCTGAAGGTTCGTACCACCGCCGGATACTAAAACTGCAACTTTTAGCATAAAGTTACTCCTTTTTCGCCGTCTTTGATCTCACCGATCACATATGGGGTGTCTCCGGCTGCACGCATTGCTTCCATAGTTTTCTCCACATCCGCAGGATCAACCGCAACGATCATTCCAATACCCATGTTGTAAGTATTGTACATCATGTGCTCCTCAACATTTCCCTCTCTCTCCATCATTTTAAAGATAGCCGGTACTTCATAGCTGTCTTTTTTGATGACTGCATGTTTGCCTTCCGGTAACATTCTAGGAACGTTCTCATAGAAACCGCCACCTGTGATATGGCTGCACGCCTTGACCCGAACACCTGCTTCTTTCACGTTTTTCAAAGCCTTGACATAAATTCTTGTCGGTGCAAGCAATGCTTCGCCCAATGTCTTACCGAGTTCCTCGTGATATGTATTTAATGTCTCTTTGTCCATTTTAAAGATTTTTCTGACAAGGGAAAAGCCGTTGGAATGTACGCCTGTGGAAGCCATACCGATCAGCACGTCACCAGCCTTTAAGTTCTCTCCTGTAATGATGTCTTTTTTATCTACCACACCTACAGTAAACCCGGCAAGATCGTATTCATCTTCCGGCATCAGTCCCGGATGTTCTGCTGTCTCGCCACCGATCAGAGCACAGCCGGACTGCTTACAGCCCTCTGCCACACCGCTTACGATCGTTGCGATTTTTTCCGGGTAGTTTTTGCCACATGCGATATAATCTAAGAAAAATAATGGTTCACCGCCTGCGCAGGCAACATCATTGACACACATTGCAACACAGTCAATACCAATCGTATCATGCTTGTCCAAAAGAAATGCCAATTTTACTTTTGTTCCACATCCGTCTGTACCGGATAAAAGTACCGGCTCCTCCATTCCCTTGACTGCTTCCATGGAGAAAGCACCGGAAAATCCACCGAGTCCGCCTAACACTTCCGGACGCATGGTTTCCTTTACATATTTTTTCATTAATTCCACTGATTCATATCCAGCCTCAATATCTACACCTGCGTTCTTATAATCCATTTTTCTCTCCTTTTTAGTAGTTCTTATTTAAATAATTGCGAAACTCATGAAAACCTAAATTGAATTGTGAAAAATTAACAAAAGCTTGAGAAAACACTGGGGAGCGGTCGGTTCTTAGAAGGCAGGTGCAACGCAAGTCGCAACTGGCTTCTTAGTACCGTTACCAGCGACACGTAGCGGGAGCGTGTTTTCGAGAATTTTGTTAATTTTGAACAATTTAAGGATGACTAGCAGGAGTTTCGTAAACATTTAATAGTTCTTGTATCCAACTTCCTGTAATCTTGCATCTTTTGCCTGAACCTGCTCCTTCAGATCTTTGGAGTAAGCTTTCAGTCTCTCTAACAAAGCTTCGTCTGAAGTTGCAAGGATTTTAGCTGCAAGAAGTCCTGCATTTGCTCCACCATTGATCGCTACGGTTGCTACCGGGATACCGGATGGCATCTGCACGATGGAATATAAAGAATCTCTTCCGCCGAGGGAAGTGGTATGCATCGGAATACCAATGACTGGCATTGGAAAAATTGCTGCACACATACCCGGAAGATGCGCCGCCATTCCTGCTCCGGCAATGATGACTTTAAATCCCTTGCTCTCAGCCGATTTTGCATACTCAAAGAAAACATCCGGTTCACGGTGTGCGGAGATGATCGTCATCTCGTAATCGATTCCTAATTTTTCTAATATATCTGCAGCCTTTGCCATAACCGGCATATCTGAGTCACTGCCCATTACAATACCAACTTTTGCCATGATATTCGTCTCCTTTTCTTATCGTCATTACTTAGGCGTTTGCGAAACTCATCCTACTCTTCTTTCAATTGTTCAAAATTAACAAAATTTTCGAAAACACGCTCTCGCTACGTGTCGCTGG